>Ga0075425_100000173_pt1 | contig 56492 bp, 38 predicted proteins | sample SoiMethybrSBSTD4_FD_75300 | JGI IMG/M metagenome (GOLD analysis project Ga0075425, IMG submission 75300) | Bulk soil microbial communities from a Populus tree surrounding site in Tennessee, USA - Soil MetaG P. TD hybrid SBSTD4 | ecosystem: Environmental > Terrestrial > Soil > Tree plantation... | reverse complement strand
TGCCTTTCGCGGCGTCGGGGTCATTGCCGGCCTGCGAGCCGATCGCCGCCGCCGCGCCGGCGCCGGTGATGAGGATGACGACTGCAGCGAGCAGTCCGAGTGCGCCGAGGATGATGAAAAGGATCGAGAGAATCTTGATGTGTTGATCCATGCGTTTCTTCCCTCCGTCAAATGCCGCCGGGCGGCGTCGTGTTCGTGGACGTTGTCGTCGTGGGGGTCGTTTCCGTGGTCTCCGTTGGCTGCGTGACCGTGGTTCCCGTCATCTCGCTTGTGGTGGTTGTCTCGATTGTCGCCGAGGTTTCGGTTTCCGTGGGAGGCGAAAGATCGGTGTCGGTCGTCGAAGTGGTCTCCGTCGTTTCCGTCTTCGGCTCTTCCGGCTTCTTCTCGGTCAGCACTTCGCGCTCGAACAGATAGCCCCAGCGGCGCAGCCGCGAGAGGATCATCCGCTGCCGCGAGCGCAGGCGCCGGTTCGGCGCGCCGGGACTCATCAGCCGCGGATTCGGAAGACATCCCGCGAGCAGCGCCGCCTCGTTCGGCGTCAGCGCCGACGCGGACTTCGAAAAGTAAAAACGCGCGGCCGCTTCCGCACCGTAGACGCGCGCGCCCATCTCGACGACGTTCAGGTAGAGCTCGAGGATTCGTTTCTTCGTGAGGTGCTGCTCCAGCGAGCGCGCGATGAAGTACTCCCGGATCTTGCGCAGCGGATTTCGCGACGGCGAGAGATAGAGGTTCTTCGCGAGCTGTTGCGTGATCGTCGAACCGCCGTAGGCGAGCCTGCCGCGTTTCCAGTTGCGCTCGAACGCTTCCTTCATCGCCTGCGTGTCGACGCCGCCGTGCTCGTAAAACTCGTTGTCCTCGGACACGAGGACTCCGCGCCGCAGGTACGGCGAGATCCTGCCGTACGGAACCCAGTCGTATTGAATCGTGTCGTCCTTTCCCTCGCGACGGAGCTCCGCCCTGCGCAACTCCATGAAGGCAGTCGTCTTCGGCGCTTCCTTCGCGAGCACCGCGACGTCGGGAAACGTGACGATCAGCCAGATGACGTACAGCGCCACCGCCGCGAAAAGGATGAGAATGATTCGTTTGATCACGTGGTTCGGATTCCACGAACACGATACCGGAGACCCGTCATGAAACGTCTCGTGATTGCAGTTGCGCTTCTCCTCCTCCCCATCGCGGCGCAGGCGTTCAATCCGGACAAGCCGCAGACGATCCGCATCGGCATCCTCCGCAACGTGTCGTATCTGAACGATCACGCCGGCGGTCCCGTGCGATCGATTCCGAACGCATTGCGCGACGAGCTGCGCCGCGCCGGCTTCGATGCATTCACGCTCGATGCGACGTTCGACGATCTCGAGCGCCGCGACGATCGCGACGCCGACTTCTACGTCGAGGTCGCGGCGGCGAATCACTACGACAACGTGTACGGTGGCGTCGACATCTACGGCCGCAACGGCGGGATCGGCATCGGCGTGGTGCAGACGAACATCGCCGCACGGATCAACGTCTACGACGGCGCGACGCTCGAGGTCTTCGCGCGCTTCGACGTCGACAAGTCGAACGCGATGGTGGCGCCGACGTACGCCGGGATCGGCGGCCGTCACGCCGGCATCTGGCTCGGCCTTCAGCTCCCCCTCGGCTACATGCAGTCCCGCAACACAGCCCGTGCGGTCGCGAAGACCGCCGCGGCGAACATCGCCGACGCGGTCTCCGCGCCGTGACGAAGGTCGTCGTGCTGACGACCGTCGGCGCGGACTTCGATGCGCGTCCGCTCGCGCGCGAGCTCGTCGAGTTGCGCCTCTGCGCGTGCGTGAACATCGTTCCCGCGATGACGTCGATCTATCGATGGGAAGACGCGGTGTCGGAAGACGGCGAGCAGTTGCTGATCATCAAGACCGTCGAGGCGCGCGTGAACGAGTTGCGTGAGGCTTTGCTCGCGCGGCATCCGTACAGCGTTCCGGAGTTCGTGGTGCTGCCGATCACGCAGACGTCGGAAGCGTACGGCGCGTGGCTCGACGCCGCCACAACATCCACGCCATGAGCGCGGCGGCGGTGCTGAAGCTGATCATGCGTCCGCGCGTGAACGACGCCGGCAAATAGAGCAATCGCAGGTGATGCTGTCCCTTCGGCACGTAGACGCCGAGGAAGGCGTGATCGGCGTAGTGGGTGTTGACGCGCTTGCCGTTGAGGTAGGCGCGCCATCCGTTCCACGCGCTGTTCGAGATCACGACCCAACCATCGTTTTCCATCGTCGCGTTGATGTCGAACGTCGCGCCGTGCTGCGCGATTTTGAGCGTGCCCGGACCGTTGCCGATCTCGTGCGGACCCATTTCCGGCGCGAGGATCCACGCGACGTCGGAGAAATCAGTCGCGCTCTTCATCCCCTCGAGCACCTTCGCGTCCTGACCTTCGTAGCGCACGCGGCGCGGCACGAACGCGCGCGGGAGCACGCGCATGTTTTCGAAAAGGCTCGTGTGCCGGTCGGTCACGATCAGCTTCCATCCCTCGGGCGGATTCGGATCGTTCGGTGAGAGCGCGTAGCGAACGTTCGCGAGGGAGAGGAACGGCTTGCGCAGATCGGCGACCGCGTTGAACGAGATCGGCTGCGGAACGGACCAGAGCGGATAGGTCTGCGCGAGGCGTTTGAAGGTCATGGCCTCGTAGCCGCGCACGTCCTCGAGGTCGTAGAGCGCGGCGCTGTCGGGGATCAGCGTGAAGTGCATGCCCGCGATGCGGAACGGCTCGGCGGGCTCGCGCGGGATGGCCTCGAGCACCGGGACCTTCGGATAGAACTGATGTTTCGGCAGCGTCGGATAAAGCCATCCGTCTTCGATGGTGCGCTGCAGAAGCAGCAGGCCGAGGATCGCGGGCGCGACGTATCGCGACTTTTTCCACGCGAGCAACGCGATGAGGATCAGCGGGATCAGCTCCGCGGCCGTGACTTTACGCAGCCATTCGACGCGAACACCGGCGTTTCTCTGTCCGCTCCACATGAGCATCGTGCCGATGCCGAGGATTGCGGCGACGACCAGCAGCGTGATGGCTGCTCGTTTGTTCATCGCATCGACCGCGAACGCAGCGAGCATCGCGAACGAAAATGCCGCCGCAAACACGAGCCGCTCGTTCAGCGCGATGTTGAAGAGCGGCAGTTTGTGGAGGAGATGTCCGACCGGAGGCGCATCGAACGCGGCGCACATGCAGAAGAGACCGAACGCGAAGAAGAACCACGTTTCTCTTCTGCGCGCGACGACCATCGCCGCGACGGCGAGCGCGAAGATGATCGCGCCGGTGCGCGTGTTCAGCGGCTCCCACAGCGGCGTGTAGTTGTCGCCCTCCGGACCGCCGCCGAACCAGGGGAAGAACGTCGCGCCGGCGCGTTTGGCGATGACTTCCGGAACCGTGATGAACTCGGCGGTCGCGTACTGCGTGATGCGCATGTGATGCTCGACGGTCTGCGGCACGGCGTCGAGGAACGGCAAAAGAAAGATCGCGGTGAGCGCGAGCGCGAGAACGCCGGCGAGGAGGGCGAGGGCAGCTGGGAAGAGTGCGCCCCTCACCCGGCCTTCGGCCACCCTCTCCCCGCCAGGCGGGGAGAGGGGCCATCCTCCCGTCGCCCCTCTCCCCGCCTGGCGGGGAGAGGGTGGTGCGGAGCGCCGGGTGAGGGGCGCAAACAGCTCAAACAACCCATACACCGCTCCGACGAACGTCACGTGCAGGATCGACTCCGGATGTCCCGCGAAGATCACGAGCACGAACGCGAGCGTGAGCAACGCGATCTTCCGCTCGCGAATGACCATGCGCACGCCGCACAGCACGAGCGGCATCAGCGACCAGGCGCGCGCGAGCGGCCATCCGACAAAGAACGCGAGCACCGCCGCGAACATGAATCCCGCCGCGGCGACGAGCGATGCAATGCCGGAGAGGCCGAGCATGCGCGCGAACGCGAACGTGAAGAATCCCGCGAGGAAGAACGTCATCGCGGCGCCGTAAGTCAGGCTCGGCGCGAACGGGATCAGCAGGCTGAGGAGATTGACCGGATCGTACGGCGCGGCCTGCGCGGCCTGGGCGAGGATGTCGCCGCAGAGCATGAACGGATTCCAGAGCGGCCACTCGCCCTGCGCGATCGACCATCGCACGGCCTTCTTCCACGGAATGATCTGGCAGTAGAGGTCGGAGAGATTGCCGTTGTGCACCGGCGCAATGCCGTAGTCGTCCTTGTAATCGCCGAGCGGCTCGGACATGAACGGCAGATCGACGGGCGCGTAAACCTGGCCGGTGAGCAGCGCACGGCCGGTGAAGCAGAACGGAAGAAGGACGAGGACGATCGTCGCGGCGATCGTGATCGGCTGCACGCGGCGATGCCAGAAACGAATGATCGCGATCGAGCTGACGAGGTAGAGGAAAAGGGCGGACAAGGCGCGGGAAGTCTACCGAATGAAGAATTTCGAATTTCGAATGAAGAAGTAGTTACTATTGGCCATCCATCCATAAGGACTACCGATGAACAAGCGCGCCGCACTCGTCGTCGTTCTGTTTTCACTCGCCTGCACGAGCCAGTATCAGCGCCGCGGAACGGAAGTCTCGCCGCTGCCGAAGATCACGGTCGATCAGCTCGAGGGCAACACGCCCGAAAAAGTGCTGCGGCAGCTCGACTGGGAATCGCGCTCGGTCGAGGAGTTTCAGAACTTCGATCTCGGGGTCGTCGAGATCGATGACGACGGCTTCACCAATCCTGCGCAGCTCCAGCAGGTCAGAGAGATGGTCGAGCACCGGGCCAAAGCCGATGACCGCGGGTTGCTGATCATCACCTTCGCCCATGGATGGCACCACGGCGCGGGCGTCTGCGATCGCGATCTCTGCTGCTTCCGACGCGTGCTCGATCGCTTCAGCCGGATGGAGCATCTCGCCGGCCGGGTCAACGTCGTCGGCATCTACATCGGCTGGCGCGGCGAGTCGATCGACAAGTCTTACATCAATGCGACGACGCTCTGGAGCCGCAAGAACGCGGCGCAGCACATCGGACGCACCGGTGCGAAGGAAGTCCTGCTCGCTCTCGATGAGGGATACAGCAAGCTCAAGAGAGATCATCCCGACAAGTACGTCGCCATGGTCACAGTCGGCCACAGTCTCGGCGGCGCAATGGTCTTCAACGTCATGAAGGGACTGGCGCTCGGGAACGCGAATGACGTGCTCGATCCGAAGAAGCACAGCTTCCGCGTGGTCCGGGCGGAGAAGGATCGCGTCGAAGCGGCGGGGCGAGGCGAGAAAGCCATCCGCGCGCGCCTCGGCGATCTCGTCGTGCTCGTCAATCCGGCCATCGAGGCGAGCCAGTACAAGCCGTTCGACAACGATCTCCCCGACACGAGCTACCCGTCGTTTCCGCTGCCGGATAAAAAGCTGCGCTACTCGAACGATCAGCTTCCGGTGCTGATGACGGTCGCTTCCGAGGCCGACATGGCCGTGGGCGTTGCGTTTCCGGCGTTTCGCATCGTCACCGGTCTGATTCATCCCTCGATCCTCGCCGACAGCGCCAAGATCAAAGGGATGGGGCACTACGCGCCGCAGATCACGCACTCGCTCGATTACACGGGCAAGCCTGTGGGCGAGATCGAGAAAGTACAGTGCGGTTGTTCGAAGAACTTCGGTGCCGTCGAGGACAACGTCGGCGACGAACAGCTCGATCTGTATTCCGAGGGCACTCAGTCCTTCGGCGGGTTGAAGTTCCAGCTGGAGCGCGATCCGAAGACGTGGGATTCGCACTCGCCGTTCGTCGTGGTCCGCGCGACGAAGAGCGTCATCGCGGAGCACAGCGACATCTACAACCCGGTATTCATCGCCTTCCTGCAGAAATACATTCAGGCCTACGTGAAGGAGTCCGCGTCGGTGCACGCGGCGGGCCGGCAGTAGGCGATCAGAACTTTCCGGTTGCCACCGCGAGTCTTCCCGACTCCTCTCCGAGCCTGCGGTAGCTCTCGAATTGCGCTTCGTCGTACCAGAGGTCGAACGTCTGCTGCTGCGGGAAGTCCGTATTCAGCCAGCCGTACTGCTTCACATCCACCGGCTCGTTGCCCGCGAGGTTCGGTTTGACGACGATGAGCGTTCCGTCTTTCTCCTCCTCGGAGAGACCGAGCTCTCGCGCATGATCGTCGTCGTAACGGATCTTCCCGACGATGACGTGCAGGCCCGGCTTCGTGACGCATCGCAGCCGATCGATGGCTTCGTCATCGAAGGTGATCTCGGTGGCGAAGTCGATGCGGACCTTGCGAATCAGATTGCCGAGATCGTCGAGCGTGGCTTTCGGATCGGCGCCGCAGTCGCCGACCACGATCGTGTTGCAGCCGCGCTGAATCAGCGAATAGACGGCGGTATTCTCGTAGTGCCCGCCGTCCGTGAGATAGCAGTACGGCAGAAGGTCCGTCGTCTGCGAGACCAGCTCCTGCAGCGTGTAGACGGGCCACAGACGCGCGGATCCGCTGCGCCAGTAGCTCAGGCTCGGGGTCGGTGCCCAGTAGCCGAGGCGGACGTTGAAGAGGGTCATCAGTGCGGACAGCGCGGCGGACGGCGTCTGTGCGCCCATCGTGGGACTCGCGGCAGCGCCCGACACGGCAACCGCCGTTCCGAGGGAGATCGAACCGCAGGCGTATTCGCGCGTTGGCCGATAGCCCGTGCGCGTCGAGCCGCAGAAGTGCTTCGACATGAGGAAGGCGTCGGACGCGCGAGCCTGCGTCGAGATGTCGCTGCCGCCGACGAGGTTCAGCATCGTGTTGATGAGGTGATAGGGAGCGCCGCGCTCGGTGTTCTTCATCTGAGTGAGAAGAACGTCGTCGCCGGGGACCGCATCCGTGATGTCCGATTCCTTCGCCTTCGCACGCTCGACGTTCGACGCGCCCATGTACGCGCGGATGAGACGCGCCTTGTAGAACCCGTGCATGGTGAGCGTGTTCGGATCGGCGAGCCAGCCGAGCGCGATGACCCATCCGAGAGTGCTGGAGATCAGGCCGACGAAGGTTTGCGCGTGGTCGGCTTTGTCGCCTAACCCTCCAGCAAGGCCGATGAGGACGAAGACTGTGGAGGCGATGATGGTGAGTGCGATCGAGCGCGTGTTCGCTCCGCGTCCCTGCAACAGCTCGAACAGGAGCAGGACGAGCGTTGCGGCGATTCCCGCCACGACGAACTTCGGAAGCGCGTCGCCGTAGCGATTGAGCTCGGTGTACTTCACGGCCATCTTGTCCGCGAACCACGCCGCGCCGAGCAGAGCGAAGGCGTAGTACGCGATCCACCACCTGCGCCGGAGGAACGCGCGGAAGATGAGCGCCGCTGCGAGAATCACGAGCGTCCACTTCCCGAGAGCGACGAGGTTCCTCTGTGTGGGATCGATCCTGTACGCCGCGATGAGAATGACGATCCACACGGCGATCGGTACGATGCTCTTCCATCGCTGCGGCGGCCGGAATTCATAGAGCGCGAATAGAAGGAAGAGAAAGCCGGCGATGATCGCCCCGCGGCTCGTGTATTTGACGAGGTCCATGTCATGGGCGACGAGCTCGTACAGCTCGTTGCCGACCCACGACAGAAAGAGGCCGAGCACCAGCAGCAGCAGAAACGGTCCGACGGCAAACGCAAGCCGCTGCAGCAAAGGCGGTTTCTCGGTCGCCTTCTTGTTGTCGCCGCCGCCGGTCGGCGCAGCCTTGAGCGCCGTGTACGCCGCGCTGAGGAGTGCCATCGCGACGCCGCCCCATCCACCGGCGCGCGAGACCGCCGTGTTCTTCGCATCCAGAAGAAGGTCGAAGAGCGGATAGCCGGACGCGGCGAAGAGAAAAATCACCAGCGTGAAGACCGACCAGGAGAACGTCTTCGTGTGCAGATTGACGATGCGGTTGCGCCAGAAGTCGCCATCGCTCCACTTCGCGTGATGGAACCACTTCCACGTGAGCAGCCGCACGCCGATGATCACCGTCCACGCGACGAGCACCCAGCCGAGGAGCGCTGGGATCGGGATTCTCGTCCGGATGATGACGATTCCGTAGCCGGTCAGCACGAGGAACGCGGCCGTGCTCAGAATCGCGATGAGCTTGTCACCGAGGGTCCGCCACTGGCGGCTGAAGAGCATCCAGAACGTCGCGCAGACGATGCCGCCCGAGAAGAGAAATGCGGGCAATGCGACCGCGAGCTTCAGCCGTTCGACAAGGTCATTGGGGTTTTTCAGGATGAGCTGGAACGCGGCCTGTCCGACCAGGATCGCCGCGAGAAGAATCGGCAGCAGGATCATCCACGTGAGGATGATGTTCCGTCCGATGATCGTCGCGGCGCGCCACGTGTCCGCGCTGAGCAATCCGAGGCGCGGAGTCATCACGTTCGAAAACAGTCGAACGTGATGGATCGGATCGTCGGCCGCGGTGATCGCGCTGTCCTTGATCTGCGCGCGCTCCGCATTGCTTCTGACGTTCTTGTTCTCCATCGCCGTGCGGCGATCGTCGCGTTCCCCGGCGATGCTTTCTTCGGGAGGGAAGATCGGATCCGGTTCTTCGTCGCGCTCGTTCCGCGCAAGCCACGCGCTCCACCATCCGCCGATGTATCCGCCGCCGGAGACGGTCGACAGATAGTCGAAGACCTTCAGCTTTTCCGCCGCCGCAAGCGCCTGCAGCAGGCCGAGGTTGAAGGTCGCGCTGCGCACGCCGCCGCCGGAAAGCGCGAGGCCGACGAGCCTTTTCGGACGGCCTGTCTCCGGTTTTTCCGTTTTCTCCGCGACGCGGCGGCGAGCGTTGACCTCCTCGTACTCCGCCGTGATCACTTCCCCAAACCGGATCCGGTTCGTGAAATCGAGCTCGTCGCAATGTTCGTCCGCCATGGACCACCTCACTCGTTAGGAGGGCCATGACCGAGCCGTTTTCCTACCCTTTCGACGTATTCTCAGGCGCGATGCCGATCGATCGCCGCACGTTCATCGCCGCCGCTCCGTTTGCGCCCGCCGCGGTTCTCGCCGCCGCGGCGCAGCCGCAGCATCAGCAACTGCCGCATCTGCTGCAGATGGGCGGCTATCCGCAGAACGCGGAGACGCCGCTCGAGCTGCTCACCGATTACCACACGCCGAACGAGCTCTTTTTCGTGCGCAGTCACTGGATCCCGCGCATGCCGGATGCGAAGACGTGGCGTCTCACCATCGACGGCGACGTCGAGAAGCCGCTGAAGCTTTCGATCGCCGAACTCAAAAAACTTCCGCGCGCCGACGTGACGTGCGTGCTGCAGTGCTCGGGCAATGGCCGCGCGTTTCACGAGCCGGTCGTTCCCGGCGTGCAGTGGCGTTTCGGCGCGGTCGGCAATGCGAAGTGGAGCGGCGTGCGCGTGCGCGACGTCGTGAAGGCCAACGCGGGCGCGAAACATCTGCACCTCTTCGGCAGCGATGTTCCTCCGGGCAAGGTGCCGCCGTTTCATCGCAGCATCGAGATCGAGAAGGTGATGAGCGACGCGATCCTCGCCTTCGAGATGAACGGCAAACCGCTGCCGCCCGAGCATGGCGCGCCGCTGCGCCTCGTCGTGCCGGGATGGGCGGGCGATCACTGGATGAAGTGGCTCGTGCGCATCAGCGCGAGCGACAAACAGCAAACCGGTTTCTACATGGACACCGCGTATCGCTGGCCGAATGCTCCAGGCGCGCCAGGCGTCGCATTCAAACCGGAAGAGATGCATCCGGTGACGGAGCTTTTCGTGAAGTCGAACATCACCACCGCGCCGAAGCACGCGAAGAGCGGCGTCGCGCAAACGATTCGCGGCTTCGCGTTCTCCAGCGCGCCCGACGTCGCGAAGGTCGAGATCAGCGACGACATTGACGCGGCAGGGGGCGCGACCTGGAGCGAAGCGACGCTCGATCCAAGACACGACCCGTACGCGTGGCGCCTCTGGTCGTTCGCATGGACGCCGCGCGCGACGGGCACCGCGACGCTCATCGCACGGGCGACCGACAGCCGAGGAGCGGTGCAGCCGAAAGATGCGCAATGGAACCAGAGCGGCTATCTCTACAACTCGTGGCATTCGGTGAACGTCGAGGTGACCGCATGAAGACGCTTCTGATCCTTCTCCTCCCCGTCCTCGGCACTCAGTTCAAGCAACTCCCGCCCGGCCCCGCGAAGGAAAAAGTCGAGGCCGCCTGCTACGCCTGCCACTCCGCCGACCTCCTCGTGCAGCAGCGCCTGACGCAGAAGCAATGGACGGCGACGGTCGAGAAGATGATGAGGTGGGGCGCGGCTCTCGACGAGAAGGACAAAGGGGCGGTGATCGACTATCTGGCGAAGAATTTTGGGGCGGAAAACAAGGGGTTTAAGCCGACGAAGGTGAAGCCTGTGGGCAGGTGACGTAGAGATCAGAGAGCAGAGTGCAGAAGGCAGAGTCTTGAGTTCAACTCTCACCTCTGCCTTCTGCACTCTGCCTTCGGATCTCTACTCCCCGTAGAGTGGAACACCCTCCACAACTCGTAGCGTTATCCTCGCCCGCACACATGGATTCCATCGTCATTCGGGGTGCTCGCGAGCACAACCTCAAAAACATCGACGTCACCGTTCCCCGCAACAAGTTCGTCGTTTTCACCGGAGTCAGCGGTTCCGGGAAATCGTCGCTGGCCTTCGACACGATCTTCGCGGAAGGGCAGCGCCGCTACGTCGAATCGCTCTCCGCCTACGCCCGGCAGTTCCTCGAGCAGATGGAAAAGCCGGACGTCGACTCCATCGAAGGGCTCTCGCCCGCGATCTCGATCGAGCAGCGCACGACGTCGCGCAATCCGCGCTCGACGGTCGGCACGGTCACCGAGATCTACGACTACCTCCGTCTTCTCTACGCCTCGGTCGGCGTTCCGCATTGCACGAGCTGCGGCCAGGAAATTCGTCCGCAGACGATTCAGCAGATGGTCGACCGTTTGATGGCCCTCGCCGCGGGGACGAAGTTCACGATCCTCGCGCCGTATGTTCGCGGCAAGAAGGGCGAGTACCGCAAACAGATGCTGCAGATGGTGAAGGAAGGCTTCACCCGCGCGATCGTCAACGGACAGATGATCGAGCTCGCCGATCCGCCGGTGCTCGACAAACAGAAGAAGCACACCATCGACATCGTCATCGATCGCATCGTCGTGAAGCCCGACATCCAGCAGCGTCTCGCCGACTCGCTCGAGACCGCGACGCGCGTGACGAAGGGCATGGTGAAAATCCTCTACGCGGAAGGAAACCGCGAAGAGACGATGTCGCAGAACTACGCGTGTCCCGACTGCGGCGTGTCGATCGCGGAGATCACGCCGCGACTCTTCTCCTTCAACTCTCCCTACGGCGCCTGCCCGCGCTGCTCCGGCCTCGGTGTTCTGCTCGAAATCGACGAGCGCAAGATCGTTCCTGATTCTTCGAAGTCGATCGAGGAAGGCGCGATCGCGCTCTGGAAGGAAGGCTCGGAGAGCTGGCGCTTCCGGCAGATCGAGACGCTCGCCAAACACTACAAATTCAAGCTCAACACGCCGTGGGAAAAGCTTCCCGAGAAGGCGCGCAACTGCATCCTCTACGGTTCGGAAGAAAAGCTGCGCTTCGAGTTCCAGGGCAGCGAGAGCTCGTATCACTACAGCGGCAACTACGAAGGCATCGTACCGATGCTCAAGCGCCGCTACCACGAGTCGGACTCCGACGACATGCGCGAGGAGATCGAGCGCTTCATGACGCCGAACAAGTGCCCCGAGTGCAAGGGCCGGCGTTTGAAGCCGGAGGCGCTCGCGGTGACGGTGGCCGGCAAACCAATCGACGAGATCGTGAAGTTTCAGCTCAAGGATGCGACCGACTTCTTCGCCGCGATGACCCTCACGCCGCGCGACGAGATGATCGCCGGAAAAATTCTGAAGGAAGTGCGCGACCGGCTGCGCTTCCTGACCGCGGTCGGCGTCGGCTACCTCTCGCTCGATCGCAACGCCGCGACGCTTTCCGGCGGCGAGGGACAGCGCATCCGCCTCGCGACGCAGATCGGCTCGAAGCTGATGGGCGTGCTCTACGTTCTCGACGAGCCGTCGATCGGATTGCACCAGCGCGACAATCGCCGCCTCATCGATTCACTGCTCGAGCTCCGCGACCTCGGCAACACGGTCATCGTCGTCGAGCACGACGAGGAAACGATTGAGACCGCGGACTTCGTCATCGACCTCGGCCCGCGCGCCGGCGTGCACGGCGGTCAGGTCGTCGCGCAGGGATCGCTCGATGACGTGCGCAAGTCCGACTCGCTCACCGCGAAATATCTGCGCGGCGAGCTGGAGATCGCGGTGCCGCGCCAGCGACGGCAGCCGAACGGCAAGAGGCTCGTCATCCGCGGCGCGCGGCAGAACAATCTGAAGAACATCGACGTCACGATTCCGCTCGGCGTCTTCGTCGCGGTGAGCGGCGTGAGCGGCAGCGGCAAGTCGACGCTGGTCAACGACATTCTCTACAAGGCGCTGTCGCGTCACTTCTTCGACGCCATCGACACGCCCGGCGAGCACGATCGCATCGACGGTCTCGAGCACATCGACAAGGTCATCGACATCGATCAGTCGCCGATCGGCCGCACGCCGCGCTCGAATCCGGCGACGTACACGCAGCTCTTCACCGAGATCCGCAACCTCATGGCCGCGACGCCCGAGGCGCGCATGCGCGGATACGGGCCGGGACGCTTTTCGTTCAACGTGAAGGGCGGCCGCTGCGAGGCCTGCAAGGGCGACGGTCAGATCAAGATCGAGATGCACTTCCTGCCCGACATCTACGTCACCTGCGACGTCTGCGGCGGGAAGCGCTACAACCGCGAGACGCTCGAGGTGAAGTACAAGGGCCACTCGATCGCGGAGATCCTCGACATGACCGTGGAGCAGGGCATCGAAGTGTTCCGCAATGTTCCACGCATCTTCAACATCCTCCGCACGCTCGACGAGGTCGGCCTCGGCTACATCCGCCTCGGTCAGTCGTCGACGACGCTCTCCGGCGGCGAAGCGCAGCGCGTGAAGCTGGCGAAGGAGCTCGCCAAGCGCGCGACCGGCAAGACGCTCTACATCCTCGACGAGCCAACCACCGGTCTGCACTTCGACGACGTCGCGAAGCTCCTGCACCTGATGCACGGCCTCGTCGACCGCGGGAACACGGTCGTCGTGATCGAGCACAACCTCGACGTGATCAAGACCGCCGACCACGTGATCGACCTCGGTCCCGAAGGCGGCGACGACGGCGGCCGCGTCATCGCAACGGGAACGCCGGAGGAAATCGGGAAGGTGAAGGACTCGCCGACGGGCGGGTACCTCGCGAAGATTTTGAAGAAGAAGTCGAAGGCCGCGTAGGAAAAAGTTCGGGGCTCGTCAGTCCATTCGTTTTCGTCCGAGGAAACGAAAGGAGACGAGTCATGGCACAGATACCGGGTTCCGACAAGCTGGGGAAAGGGATCGATCCGTTCGCCGAGAAAGGGGGCTCTCGGGATCGCGACAAGGTGGCCGACACCGAACGCGCGGACATCAAAGTCACCGTCGGCGGGACGGAGTACACCCGCGCGAAGTCCGTCACCGTGGAGGAGATCGGCCGAGCCCACGAGTCGATCGAGACCTTCATGTGGCGCGAGGACTACCAGAAGAGTCTCAAGGACAAGTTCGGCGTCGAGGTGAAGTACGGCGAGTTCGCGTCGGAGTTCAGGGCCACGTTCGGGTCGGACTACACGTCGTTCGCCGAGCGATCGGCCGCGGTGTTGCGGTACGACGACAAGCTGTGGAAGCTCACGCTCAACGCCTCGACGCCGATGCCGGGATTCGTGCAGGCGGTCGCGTCGCTGCCGACCACGTTCAGCGGGCAGCCCGCGTTCTTCAAGTTCTTCAAGGACTTCGGCGCCTACGTCGTCAATGAAGTGATCGTCGGCGGCGCGCTCGACTACGCGATGCTGATCGATCGCAACGAGGCGTCGAGCTCGAGCACGGCCGAAGTCGCCGTCAGGGCCGAGTACGGCGCGTTCTTCAAGGGCAACGTCGACGAAACGACGACGTCGCAGGTCAAAAAACTGATGAAGAAGCGCTCCATCAACCTGTTGGTCACCGGCGGCAACGAGACGCAGCTCAGCGGCCTCAGTTTCGGCACGCTCAGCGACCAGAAACCGGCCTTCGAAACGTGGAAGGGAACGATCAAAGCGTCGCCGAAGGTCATCGCGTACCAGGTCACCGGCATCGAGGAATTCTGCGGCCCGCTGCGCGACATCGTTTTCCAGGCGCGACTCGCGTACGTCGGTGGAAGCGCGGTCGTCGAGTCGGACTGGAGAAGCGCGAAGATCAACCTGTCGGGCGCCCTCCGCGGTGGTGCCGCCGCGGCGATCGCGGCTCCGGTGATCCAGACCGTCCTTCTCGACCGCGTGACGCTCAAGGCGGACCCGCGCGCCTTCCAGGCGCCCGATCCGAGCGGCAGTGCGAACGTCGGGGACTTCTGGAAGAGCGTGAAGGCTTACCTCGAAGAGGCGAAGCGGAACGACAAACTGCTGATCCTCGCGACGGAACGCTGGCCGCGCGATCAGCGCTACTTCCCGGCGGAGGGAGTCGAGGGACTGCTCGGCGACTTCGGCGCGACGAAGGCGAACATCGACCAGTGGAAGGCCCTCAGCGTGAAGGCGAAGTTCTGTCCGTACGCCGGCATGTCGTACGTCCTCGCGGGCGCGCCGACCGGCCGCCCCGACACCGGCGCCGATTCGATCGCCTTCGGCTTCGGGAATCCGGAAGAGAACACGCTGGAGCCGGCGGCGAGGATCTCGGTGTTCATGTCACGCGACGCCAGCGGGAGGGCCAGCGTCGTGAGCGCCGACAAGCCGACGCACAGCGCGGGAGCGAAGCTGACCATCCTCCAGAACACGATGGGTCCGGTCGTCGCCAGCAATCCGGACGAGCCGACGAAGACCATGCTCCGCGGCCTCGACAGGACCAGGCCGGAACAGCTCTGGTACATGCAGACCGCGCCCAACGGCGGCGATGCGAAGCAATGCGCGATCATCAACTACCTCACCTGCACGCTGCTTCAGGCGAAGGGACTGCAGGGAAGCGAGGCGTCGCTGCAGCCCTGGTCGTCCGACCTGAAGGAGAACATGTTGTGGGAATCGCGCGGTCCGTCGGACAAGACGAACTTCCTGCTGCGCGAGAACGCCGGGGTCAACCTCAACCTCACGAACTACGGCGCGAACGTCGTCGTCCACTCGTGGGGCGACCACCCCGGCATGTTCTGGGTGCGCCACGCCGTCGCGGTCTGAGTCCCGGGTAGACGGGGTCAGGCTCAGGCCTGACCCCGTCGTTTCGATTACGGAAAGCGCGAGTTCGAGCAGCCGATGCTGATGTCGCCCGGACCTCGCTTCCGGCGCTTCTTCGATTCGAGTTCCTCCGGCGGCACAGCCGCTCCCTCGGGAACGTCGTTGAACACGCGGTAGTGCAGCAGGAAGTCGTACGGCGAGTCCTCGCTCTCGCCGATCTGCTCGACGGTGATGGTCGCGGTCGGTTGCAGATAAATGTACGTGAGCTCGCGATTCCAGAAGCACATCGCCCGGAGCCGCGGCTGCGCGCCCGGCTCGACCTGCAGGACGGCGCGCCACGCGCCATGCAGGGTTTGCCCGGCCGTCATCGTTCCCTCGGGCGCGACGAAGTAACACGCGGCGTTCCCGCGCATCGTGATCTCCGCCGAGATGTCGAGCGGCCCCGACGCGCTCAGCGCCGGGATCCTGTGGAAGGAGTCGTCGTCGACCGAGATCGGCTGGTCCAGCGTGCCCTCAAGCGTCAACTCCACGCCGCGGAGCTGCCAGACGCCGCGCTCGGCGGTCGGATCGAGGCCGTGCGGATGGCCGTCCATGCGGATGCCGCCTTCGATGCGCACGATGTCTTTCGGATCGATGCGGAGGCGCGGGATGTGCGGCGGGATGCCGTGGTTGTCGATGCGCGCGCCGTTCTCCGCGCCGACGAGGACGACGCGGCGGGCGGTGTCGCCGGGCCGGTGAACGTGGGTACAGATGCCCATGAAATTGACGGTGATGGTCATCGAACGATCTCCTCTCTCTACGAAGTGCTGCGCGTGAGTGATGTGACGGCGCGCCAGACGTCGTCTCCTCGTGAAATCGCTTCGAGCTGCGCGGCGCGGACCGCTTCCGCGGGACTGGCGCCGGCGGCGAGATGGCGGTGGATCGACTCGAAGAGCGGACGCGCTTCGACGTCGGGAATCGGCGCGAGCGTGCCGATGACGTCAGTGGCGCCGGCGGCGAGGAATCCCTCGCCGAGGGTCATCGCGCGGACGTTCGGAGAGAGCGGTTGCCGGAGCGTGTTGCAGGCCGCGAGCACGACGATCGGCGCGCGCGGCAGCGGCCGCGTCGCGATCGAGGTCCACGTCACTCGCTCCTTCGCGAAGACGAGCGCCGTGCCGTCATCGTCCGACTGCGACAACGTGTGTCCGGCGATGTGGATGACGTCCGCGCGCGGCGCCTCGCTCTCGAATTCGGCGAACGTCGCCCGGTCGGGCGCGATCGTCACCGCGTTTCGATAGAGCGTCGTGATCCCGGCGATCTCTCCCGCGGTTTCCGGCAGTCCCGCATTCGCGCTTCCGGACGGCAGCGCGACAGCGAGCAGCGAGCCCGCGGCGGGCCGATGCGCGCGGCGGAGCGCGCCCGCGCTGATGGCCATCGAGACCGGCATCCGTTCGATGAGGCGTCGCTTCGTCGCGCCGTCGTAGAGCGCGGCGAAGGAAATGCTCTGCGTCGCGCGATCGGCGACGACGATGAGTTGCCTCGCGTTCGCGATCTGCGCCTCGAACGGGCGCACCACGACGTCGTACGTGACCTCGCGTCCGCGATGCCGCTGCATCGCCGCATCGCGCGCGGTGATGCAGAGCGTCACGATCTCGTCGGGCAGGGTGATGACGTCGAGCACCGCGGCGTCGCCGAGCTGCGCCTGCACGTCGCGCAGCGAAGTCGTCGCGCCGGCGACCTGCGCACGCGACCGCTCCGCGTATCGCAGTGCGCGCTCGACGTCGCTGTTCTCGGCCGCGAGGCGGATTGCATCCTCGTACAGCGCGACGCCGGCATTGAGCACGCCGGTGCCGACGATCGTTCCGGTTCGGATGCGCGAGTGTTCGAGCGCCTCGATCCCGGCATCGAGATCGGCGATCGCGTCCGCGCGATCCGACGCGCGGGCGCGCAGCAGGTAGCACTCCGGCAGGAAGACCGTGCGTCCGCTCGCGCGATAGGCATCGATCGCGCGCGTGAGCATGGCTCGCGCGTGCCGCGGATCGCCCTTCAGGACGGCCGCCGCGCCGGCGAGATCGAGATGCGTCTTCGCGAGCTCGCGCGCGGCGGGATCGGCGATGCGCTCCGCCGCGGCGGACGCGTCGCGCAGAGTGCGCGCCGCTTCGTCGCGATCGCCGAGCGCGACGCTCACGAGCGAGGCGTGCACGAGCACGTCCGCCGCGATGGCGTCGCTGGCGTTGCCGGTGACGCTCGCCCGCGCGGCATCGAGCAGTGCGCGCGCGTTCTCGAGCAGTCCCGCGCGCATCTCCATCTGCGCCGCGGCCTTCATGCTGACCGGCAAACGGTCGGGATCGTCGTCGGCGCTGAGGATCGCGAACGCGCGCGTCCGCGCCGCCCAGCCCTCATCGCGCCGTCCGAGCGAGAGCAGCGTGTCGGCGAGCAGCGATTCGATGAAGCCGAGGTGATAGCGCTCGTCGAGGCGGCGAAAGGAGGAGCGCGACTCGTCGAGAAGCGGCAGCGCGCCGCTCCAGTCGCCGTCGACCATGCGGCAGAGCGCGAGCTCCCACCGGATCTGCGCGCCGAGCGCCGCGAATTCAGGATGCAGGCTCGCTTCGGCGAGCAATCCCTCGAGCGCCGCGCGTGCTGCGGCGACGTCGTTCTGATCGAAGCGGACGCACGCCGCGTAGTAGCGCGCGACGAGCGCCATCGGACTCCGTCGTTTCGAGAACTCCGCGGCGGCGCGATCGAGATCCGCGAGCGCGGGCGCGAGCTCGCGCCTGCTGTACGCGAATCGTCCGCGGCGATAGATCGCGTGCGCCTCCGCGAGCGCGGGGCCCGATGCATCGATGGCGCGCACGGCCTCGCGGAGCAGCGACTCGCCGCTCTTCTTCACGAGTGCGTCGCCGATCGCGCGCGCAACGTTCAGATCGGCATCGTTTTTCGAGGCAGCCCATCGATTGAGGATCTCGACTTCCGCGTACGCGCGGCTCATCTGCGCGTGCGCGCCGATCAGCGTCGCGAGCGTCGCGGCGTCTCCGCTCGCGGCCGCGCTTTCGATGCGCGGCAGATCGCGTCGAAACTGCGCGCCGGACGGCATCGCATCGATCTTCGCGATCCGCTGCCGGGCCTCGACGGCCCACGGCGAGGATGGATCGACCTCGAGATAGCGCTGCCACGCCACGCGCGCCTCGCGCGTGAGACCGAGGCGCTCGAGGAGCAGCGCCCGATTGAACCGGCCCTCGGCGTGCCGCGGATCGATCTTCAGCGCGCGGTCCGCGGACGCGAGCCCTTCCGGCAGCAGCGATGGCCGCGCGAGACGGAGCGCCGCCGCGTACTGCGCGGCCGCGAGGTCGCTCCATGCCGCGGCGTCGTTCGGCGACGACTGCGCGGCGCTGCGCAAACGATCGACCGCCGCGAGCGGCTGATCGATGACGAGCAATGCCATGCCGGCCGCATGCTGCGACGCGGCGTCGCGATCGCGATTCGCCTTCGCGACGAGCTCGCCCGCCATGCCGACGAGCTGCATCTGTTTCGGGTCGGCACTCGCATCCTCGGCGCGCATCGGACCGCGATACGCGGCCCACGGAAAGCCGCCGGAGAGCCGCGCTTCGACCGGACGCGCGTCGCGCGGCGCGAGCTCGATCAGCCGCGCCATCGGCGTCGCGCGCCGGTCGCGGAAGACACCGGCCGTGATTGCGGCGATCGCCGCGACGACGGCCGCGGCCGCGGCGATCAGCCAGACCCGGCTCCGTGCGGACGTCGCCGGCCGGGTCGCGATCGTGTCGCTGAGGATCTCGAGCATCGATACGCAGTCGTCGCATGACTCGACGTGCGCGATGACCTCGCGCCGCGTGCCCGCGTCGAGACGGCCCTCCGCGAATGCAGCGAGCGTCTCGGCATCGGGACAGCTGCTCTGACGGTCCTGGTTCGTCACGGCTTCTCCCCGGCGTGGTCCGTCATTCGATGAATGGACTGACCCGCACTGTCGGATTTCCCCTGATTCAGACCGAAATCGACGCCCGCCGCGACGTCGAGGCCGACGAGATCCGCCGCGCTCCGGCGATCGATGCCCGCGTTCGCGAGTGCCGTGCGCATGCGCATCAGCAGCGTTTCGAGCCGCCGATACAGAGGCCGCTGCGGCACGTCCATCATTCGCGAGATGTCGGCGATGCTCAGGTCCCGTCCGAATCGCAGTCGCACGAGCAGCCGGTCCTCGACCGGAAACGTTTCGACGAGCTCGCGCACGACGCTTCCGGCGATTCCCGACACGCGCTCGCGCTCGCGCGTGATCGTGCGCGCGTCGGCCGCTTCGCCTCCCGCGATGGCATGCGCGATCGCTTCGAGCTCGACCGCGCGCGGGCGGCTCGTGCGGTCGGGCAGTCGCTCGAGGATCGCGGCCGCTTCGTCGCGCGTGAGCTCCGGATGCGCGGCGCGGACGTGAGGCCACGCTTCGTCGAGCGAGCGGCCGTCGCGCCGCACGAGCGTTTCGACGAGCACCGCCGCGGGGCCGAGGCGCTGCGCCTCGGACGACGCGTGCCAGCGGCCTTTCTCGCGCGTCCGCGCGTCGGCGAGAAGGCGTCCGATCACGACCGTCAGAAACGTGTCGAGCGACGATCGCCCCTCGTAGCGGCGAAGGATCGCGTAGTCGTCGTCGATGAGAGCGAGCTTCACGCTCGACGCGAAGTCCTCCGCGTCCGCGCCGAAGAGACGCGCGCGCCGCGAGACGATGCCGATGACGCGGTCGATCGTCCCGAGACTGTTCTCGAAGAACACCTGAGCATCCATTGCCGAGCGGAATCTCAGAATACGCCGAACCTCACTACACTTCGGTCATGAAACGCCTGCTCGTGGCTCTCTCCACGCTCCTTTTCGCCGCGCCGCTGTTCGCTCTCGACGACGACTGTCCCGAGATTCGCCGCCTCGCCGTGTTGTACGAGATCCGCTCGGCGATGCTGCGGCCGTATGCCGACGTCAACGGCATCATCGACCGGCGCATCGATGAGCTGCGCGAGCCGGAAGGCAACGGCGACTATCGCTGGGTGCGGTGGGTGCGGCCGTCCGATGAGGGTCCGGTCGACAAGAAGGGACACAACGTCGTCGCGGCCGAGGGGACGACGACGGATCGCGTGGAGAAAACGTCGTCGCATGCGTACGCGGTGCGGATCGTCGTGCCGCGCAAGCGATCGCTGCTCAACGCCAACAGTGCGGTGTGGGTCGGCAACGTGAAAGTCACGTACGACGTCGACGGCCGCGAGCGGACGAAAACCGAGGCCGTGAATGCGTGGATGAATCCCGACACGTCGCGCTCGATCGAGCTCGGCGCGATCGCGGATCACGTCGAGGTCACGATGGACGTCGCGACCGCGCAGAAAAACGTGAAGGAGTCGGTCGTCGAGGTCCACTTCCGCCAGGCGGTGATGCAGGACGATCCCGCGAATCCGAGCTACGACACGATTCGCATGCTCCTCGGACTGCGTAACTCGCCGGCCGCGTACGAAGTCGATGACGAGATCGCGCGCACGGAGCACGTCGTCTTTCCCGACGCGCAGCCGCTGCCGCTGCTCGGGATCATCGCGGAGCTCCGTCGCGCGGACGATCTCATGCGCAGCAGCAAGGAAGACGACAAGGACAAGGGTGCGAAACTGCTGAAAGAGACGATGCGGCGGCTGCGTTAGTCATGCCGCAATGCCGCCGAGAATCTTCCTCCTCTCGCCCGCGAACCTGAGCGGCACGCGCGCGAAGCAGCTCGCGTCGCCGCGCGCGTCGTTCGATGCCGCGGTGCGCTATCGCTCGGAGGCGGGCGTTCCGATCGGCGACGCCTTCACGTTCATGAGCTCGCTCTATTTCCGAGGAAAGATGGCGTATGCGCGAAAGTTCGCGGTGCCGTCGGCGGCGGTGGGAGGCGATGGCATCTTCGTCATCACGTCTGGATACGGACTCGTGCCGCCGAGCTGGGCGCTCAACGAAGAGCGGATGAAGCGGATGAAGAAGATCGACGTCGACGTCTCCGCGCGCAACTACGTGAAGCCGCTCAAGGATCACGCGCAACTCCTCGCGCGTGCGCTCGAGCCGGAGACGCAGGTCGTGCTGCTCGGCAGCGTCGCAACCGGCAAGTACGTCGACGTCCTTCTGCCGATCCTCGGCGACAAGCTTCGTTTTCCGACGCTCTTCGCGGGACTCGGCGACATGTCGCGCGGCGGTCTGATGCTGCGCGCGGCGCGTGAAGGCCGCGAGCTGCAGTACACGACGCTCGACGCGCCGCGGCATCGGATGTCGCCGGGATCGGGGAAAATGCCGACGAGTTGGTGAGTCACACATTGCCCCGCGTTACGGTCGTCATGGCGACGTACAACTGGAGCACGGTCCTTCCGTTCTCCATCGCCAGCGTCATCGAACAGACCTTCACCGATTTCGAGCTGCTCGTCGTCGGCGACGCCTGCACCGATGACTCGGAACGCGTCGTCGCGGAGATCGGCGATCCGCGCGTGCGCTGGATCAATCTTCCAACGCGCAGCGGTCATCAGAGCGGCCCGAACAACGAAGGCATTCGCCAGGCGCGCGGCGAATTCATCGCCTACCTCGGCCACGACGATCTCTGGCTGCCGCGGCATCTCGAGGCCATGGTGACCGCGCTCGCATCGGCGGATCTCGCGCATTCGATCGTCGCGGTGGTTTCGCCGAACGGTCACGTCGCTCCATGGACGCTCGCGCCGAGTGGCGTCGCGCACCGCCGGACCCTGCCCGACCGCATCGGCAACTGGCGCAACTATCGTGAGCTCGTGTTCGCGCCTGATGTCGATCTGTGGGACCGCGCCCTCGCCGCGGGCGCGGCGTTCGCGTATGTGCCGAGGCTCACGGCGATCAAATTTCCGGCATCGTTGCGCCCCGACGTTTATCGCGAGCGGCCGTGTCACGAGCAGCAGGCCTGGCTCGCGCGCATTCGCACGGAGCCCGAGCTGGAGGCAACGCTGCTCGCGAAGATGGTCGCGCTGCGGCAGCTGAAGCCGCAGTCATTCGCGATGCGATTCGCGCGTTTGCTGATTCGTCCGTGGCGATGGCCGGCTGCGTTGTGGCGCAGAATGCCGGGACAGAAAGGCGCGGCGATTCGCAGGACGCGCCGATTCAAAGGGGTCGTTGATGCTTGAGGGAGCGCGGAAGGATCCGCAGATCGTCGACAGCGAATGGCAGAAGGTGGGGCCAGGCATCGACGGCGTCGTGTTGCGCGAAGTCCTTCACGTGCCGCGCGATCATGGCGTGATCACCGAGAGCTACCGCACGGAATGGGATCCGACCGGTCTTCCGGTCGTGCACATCTACCAGTCGCGGTTGTTCCCCGGCGCGATCGGCGCGTGGAGCTGCCACATGAATTCAATCGATCGCCTGTTCGTGAATCAGGGCCATCTGAAGGTCGTGCTCTTCGATGCGCGACGCGACAGCAAAACGCATGGAATGGTGAAGGAGTACCACGTCGGCGACGCGCGTCCGACGTTCATCGTCATCCCGACCGGGGTCTGGCACGGCGTGCAAAACCTCGGCTCGGCCGACGCGCTGATGCTGAACTTTCCGACCGTCGCCTACGACTACGCCGATCCCGATCACTGGCGCCTGCCGTTCGACACCGATCAGATTCCGTATCGCTGGCATGCCACGGAGGGATCGAAACTGCGCGCGGACGCGAAGCGGTGAAAACGCGGATCGACGTCGAGATCCCGGACGATCAGGCCGAAGTCATCCTCGACTTCGGCTCCGGCAAACAGGTCCGGCTGACGAACCTGCGCAAGCTGTTCTGGAAAAAGCTCGGCATCACCAAGCGCGATCTGCTGCAGTACTACGCCGACGTCTCGCCGTGGCTGCTGCCGCACATTCAGGAGCGCGCGATGGTGATGAAGCGCTATCCGAACGGCGCGGAGGGCGACTTCTTCTACATGAAGCGCGCGCCCGAGCCGCGGCCGGCGTGGATCGAGACCTGCCGCATCGATCACGGATCCGCGGGCCTGATCGATTTTCCGGTCGTGCAGGACCTCCCGACGCTCCTCTGGCTCATCAACCTCGGATGCATCGATCTCAATCAGTGGTACGCGAAGTGCGATGACTACAACCGCCCCGATGTTCTGCACTTCGATCTCGATCCCGGTCCCGGCGCGGACTTCGACCGCGTGCGCGAGGTCGCGCTGCGCGTGCGGGACATCCTCGCGGAGATCGACATGCCGGTCTTCGCGAAGACCACCGGATCGAGGGGTATCCACGTCTACATCCCGATCAAGCGCGGGCCGCTGCAGCAGGAGGTGTGGGCCTTCACGAAGGCGATCGCGATCGAGCTGGAGAAGCGCCATCCGAAAATCATCACGGCCGAGTACAGCAAAGCGAAACGTCCGCACGGGCGCGTGCTCGTCGACTACAACCAGAATCGCTGGGGCGCGACGCTCGCGTCGATCTACTCGATCCGTCCGACTCCCGTCGCGAGCGTGTCGATGCCGGTGACGTGGGAGGAAATCGAAAAAGGCGTGCGCATCGAGGATTTCCGCATCGACAACGTCGTCGCGCGCCTGAAGAAGAAGGGCGACCTCTGGAAAGCGGTCGCGACGGGCAGGAAACGATTCGATCTCAACAAACTATTCACATGAAACACATGAAACAGGCAATTCGTCATCCTGAGCGGAGCGAAGGACTTCCTCGTCGCCACAGTCGGCGTCGAAGAGTTCCTTCGCCGTCTTCGCGGCTCAGGATGACGGCAGTTCTCCTTCTACTCCTCCTCGCGACCGTTGCCTCCGCGCAAACGGTTCGCATCACCGAAAAACCGGCCGGTCTCGTTTCCGGGATTCTCTACGTTCCGATCGTCGCGAATGCGCCGGTCGAACGGCTGGAGATGTTCATCAACGGCGTGAAGTCCGCCGAGGTGCAGGGCCGCGCCGCGACGGTGCAGGTGAACGTCGGTCAGTACATCCGGCGGCTGCGCATTCGCGCCGTTGGCTACGACGCGAGCGGCGCGATAGCCGGCGAAGACGAGATGGTCGTCAACGATCCGCGTCCGCCGTTTCGCGTGCATCTGCAGGCGAACGATCAACTCGATCTTTCGGCAAACGTGATCTTTCCGTCCGAGGTACGGATCGCGGGCGTGGACTTTTACGTGGGCGAGGAAAAGGTCGCGACCGTGACCGCAGAACCGTACGTCGCGAAGGCCGATCCGGCGAAATTTCCGAATGCGGTGTATGCGCGTGTCGTCGCGCGCGCGACGGACGGCAGCGAAGCGAACGACGTCTGGTTCTTCGGCGAGCGTGCTCGCGAGTCGGTCGACGTCACGCTGCAGCAATTGCCGCTGTCGATCGCGAGCGGCAACGCTTCGCTGCGCCGCGAGGATCTCGTCCTGAACGACGCGGGAACAGTTCGTCCGATCGAGCAACTCATCCCCGCGAACGACTTGCCGCTGCACGTGATCCTGCTGATCGATTACTCGGAGAGCATGCTGAAGGAGCTGCCGGTCGTGAAGGCCGCGGCGAAGCAATTCGCGCAGAAGCTCCTCCGCCCGCAGGATCGCATCGCCGTCGTCGGTTTCAATCAGCGTACGTTCTGGCTCACCGGCTGGACGAACGATTACAACAACGCCGCCCAGGCGGTCGATCGCGTGAAGCCGATCGGAGAGACGCATCTCTACGACAGCGCGATCGAGATGCTGTACGAGCTGCAGAAAACGCCCGGCCGTCACGCGCTCGTCGTGCTCACCGACGGCGCGGATCAGGGAAGCCGCTTCAAGCTCGATCACCTCGTGCATTACGCGCGCTACGCGGGCGTTCCCATTTATCCGATCGTGAAGAACACGTCGCTCTCGCGCGCGATGCGGTTCGGCATCGGCTACCTCCAGGCGCGCAAGCTCCGCGGCATCGCGGAGGACACCGGCGCGACGTACTTCATCATCCAGAGCGAGAAGGAGCTGGCCGGCGTGTACGCGCGCATCGCGCAGGAACTGCGCCAGCAGTATCAGCTCGTCTTCTACTCCGACCCGAGCGCGCCGGACTCATGGCGGCCGCTGTCGATCGAATCGCGCGGCGGCCAGAGGCTGAGGATTCCGCGGGGGTACTTTCCGTAGTTTGGAGTGCGGCGACCGCAGTCGCCGCTTTCGGTGCGGCAGCCGCAGCTGCCGCGACTGCGGTCGCGGCAAGGCAAAGCGGCGACTGCGGTCGCCGCACTCCAAAGCGGCACGAACCGTGAACTTTTGCGCCGTGTGTGACCGAGCCCGGCGCTCCACTTTTTCCGGTTCCGCAGCAGCGGCATCGCATTCACCGCGGTCTCGTGACCGGGCGGCAGGAGCTCATCTTTCACTGGGTCGCGGTCGTCGTCGTGATGCTTTACGTCACGGCATGGATCGGCGCGCTCGTCGAATTACGCCGCATTCAGAGTGAGCCGGTCTTCGGCGCGATGCCCGCGCACATGCCGCCGGCGGAGTCGCCGTCGTCGAACATCACGTCGCAGATTTTCGGACCGCCTGCGCCGCCGACGCCGTTTCTCACCGACGCCATGCTCTCGTTTCTCCATCCGCTGCGCGGCGAGAGCGGTGAGGTGCGATTCGCGCCCGTGCTGCCGGGAGAAACCGTCGTGGACAATGCGCCGAGCGGCGCGAGCGCGGTGATCGCCGACGAAGTGCGTCCCGACTTCGCGTCGCCGGAGAAGGCCGGCATCTACGACCTCGCGGTCGCGCTGAACGCGATGCGCAAGCCGATCGAGGACCTCAGCATCATCACGCTCGTCCCGATCGCGCAGAAGCGCGGCGGCCGCATCGGCTCCTACATCGTCGGCAACTGGCCGGGAAACTCGCGATACGCGCAGCCGGCGGGTTTCATCGAAGTCACGCCGCAGAATCGCGACTTTCAGGTCTCCGAACATTTCCGTTTGCGCGATTTCCTGACGAAGGATCAGCCGAACGTCTGGCCGAAGTACCTCGTGCTGCAGCCGAAGCTGATCGACAAGCTCGAGCTCACGATTCAGGAGCTGGAGCGGATGGGCGTCGACGTCGATCACGTACAGGTCATGAGCGGTTTCCGCACGCCGCGCTACAACCACAGCGGCGGCAATACCGCGGGCAGAGCGAATCTCAGCCGGCACATGTACGGCGACGCGGCGGACATCTTCGTCGACAACGATCGCAACGGCATCGAGGACGATCTCAATCACGACGGACGCATCGACTCGCGCGACGCGGACGTCGTCGGAAGCGCCGCCGAGCGGGTCGAGCGGCAGCACCGCTCGCTCGTCGGCGGCATCGGCGTTTATTCACCCTGCTGCGGGCACGGCCCTTTCACGCACATCGACGTGCGCGGCTTTCGTGCTCGCTGGCGCGGAACGGGCAATGGATGACGCGGATGGCGGACTGCAGATGGCGGATGGCTGAGATCGTGTGCTTCAGCCATCTGCCATCCGCCATCCGCCATCCGGTTTGAGGGAGGTACTGTTGTGACCGCAGAAGTCGTTGGTTGTCCCGAATGTCAGTCGCCGCGAGTGGATCCGTCGTCGGTCTGTCCGACCTGCGGCGCGCCGCCGATCGTCCCCGGCGAAAAGCGGCTGGACGAGGAAGTGCGCACGGCGGATCTCGAGCCGTACGTGACGCTGCGTTACATCGCGAAGCTCTTCAAAGTGCTCGCGGTGCTGATGCTGGTCCTGCTCATCGGCGAGATCATCGCCGGCCTCACCGCACCAGGCGCGGAGTCACCGATCTACGATCTGATCGGCGAGATCACGCGCATGCTCGTGCTCGCGGGGCTGCTGTGGAGTCTCGGCGATCTGACCCTGCTCATCATCGACGCCGGTCATGACGTCCGCGTCGCGCGCATCCTCCTCGGCCGCATCAACGCGGAGCTGCATCGCCGTTCTCGTAACCCTGAGCGCAGCGAAGGGTCATCGGAGCAACGCACGTAGGCGTGCCACGAGCGAGCCGGTTTACCCCTGAGTGGTGATCGCCCGGTTCATCAGCTCGCGCAGTTCGCGGAACACGTTTTCCGGCGCGAGGCCGAGCTCGAGATACGAGCCCGCGCGTTTGAGGATGTTCTCCGCGGTCTTCTCGTCGAAGACGCGCGAGTCGACCGTGCGATTGTTCAACTCGCAGAAGGCGAACAGCGACGCCAGCGCGACGCGCCGGTTCTGGCCGCGGAACGGACGCGCCTGCACGAGCGCGAAGACGAACGCGGCGACCTTGTCGGAGAACGATGGATACGCCTCGCGGCCGAGGGTGGTGACCTGCGGACGCTGAACGGCGGAGACGAGACCGAACTGCGATTCGACGACGCCAGGATGCGCGGCCGTGCCGCCGAACTCCGCGGCGACCGCCTTGTGCAGCTCGACGACGTCCTGGACGGTGAGATAGCGAATGCCGCTGCCGTCAATCGGTAAGCCGCCGAAAGGCGTTGGGATACTTTTTGATGGCGCGCTTGAAGGAGTTGGCGATGGCGTCGCTGGAGAAGCCGCCGCTCTCGCGGGCGCGGGCGGCGGCGGCGCGGGCCGCTTCGCTGCTGCTGCCTTTGACGGCGGGGGCGGCGACGGCTTCTTTGCCTTTGGCGACGGCTTTGGAGCCGCCGCTTTCTTTGACGCCGGCTTGCTGCTTTTTGCTGGTTTCGCTGGCTTTACGGGTTTCTTTGCCGGCTTCGACGGCTTTGCTGCTTTTGCCGCTTTTGGTGGGTTCTTCTTTGCCGCCGGCTTTTTTCCCTGAGGTTTTGCTGGCCCCTTTTGCGCTTTTCTTGTCGCCATGCTTCATCTCGATCCTCAGGTCGCGTAGTTTATTAGTGATAAACCGTTGAGTCAACGTAGTTTACGCCCGAGGACGCGGAAAAGCGCCGAAAAATGGAAACGCGCTGTGCGGCGTAAAGGACTGAGGCGATGGAACTTACGCGATTGCGCGAGTGCCCATATCCTTGTGCATCACTCGACCGGAGTGTCGTCTTCCGAAACCGGTGACTCGCCCTCCGGCGCCGCCTGAATTGCAAGGAAGTCTTTGGCTTTCTGCGTCAGGTTGAACGTCTCGCCGTCCGAGGTGACGTAACCCTTTTCGGCTAGTCCGGCCGCCGGCGCCTCGCCGTTGCCGCCGCCCGCGGGATGGCGGATCGCCTTGATCGTGGCCAGAGGGAGCGATTCGGCGTTGAGACGTTTGAACTCCTGGAGGACGCGCATCTCCGGAATGGTCAGGTCGTAAGGAAGAACGATCGGCATCCGCGAATACTAACGAGCTTGGCATCTCGGGCACCAGTACGTTCCGCGCACGTCCCGTCCCTGCTTCGCGTATGCGATCGCCGTCCCGCATCGCCGGCACGGTTTTCCGCCGCGGCCGTACACGTACAACTTCTCGCGCGGATCGAGCGCGACGAACGACGCGCGACCCGGACGGTTCTTGCGGACGTTCATCTGCATCACCTTGCGCGCGCCGCGCAGCAGGTCGACGAGTTTCGCATCGCCGACCTCGCGAACGAGCGCAAACGGATCGATGCCCGCGAGAAAGAGCACTTCGGATTTGAACTCGTTGCCGATGCCGGAGACGACGCGCTGGTTGACGATCACCTCCGCGATCTCTTCGTCCGGCCGCTCGCGAATGCGGCGGATTGCCTCCGCTTCGTCGAAGTCGTCCGCGATGAGATCGGGACCGATGCGCTGCATGTCGTCATTTCGCGCGAGTGAGTGAGAGTTATGCAACTCCGCGATCGGGACGTTGAACGCAACGGCGACGTAGTCGTCCGTCGCGATGACGATGCGCATGTCGTCGCGCCGCTTGCGCCATCGCTCGCCCGGCCGGTAGATGTGCCACGAGCCGTGCATGCGCATGTGCGTGCGCAGATGAAGATCGCCGGAGAAATCCATGATGAGGTTCTTGCCCGCGGCGACGACGCGCTCGATCGTGCGCCCTTCCATCGCGACGCGATCGAGCTGCGGCAGCACGGTCTCGAATCGCGTGACGCGCTTTCCCGCGAGCGCCGCGTTGAGAACCTGCGCGGCGCGGTGAATCGTGTCGCCTTCAGGCATCGCGCGGCCTCGGTCTCACAGTCTTACAGTCGCACAGTCTCACAGTGCCCTCGCTCATCTTTGCGACTGTGCACCTGTGCGACTCTGAGACTGCCTCAGCTGGTACCCCATGCCCGTCGGAACGAATCCTTCCTCGGCGAGGAACGGCGCGAGCGGATGTCGTGCGACGGGCATCGCGTCGATCTCGGCGATGAGCAGCGCGCGGCGGCGGCCGTTCTGCACGAGCGAGGCGAGTGCGCGTGCGATCTCTCGGCCGAACATCGATCGCGCGGGCTCGTCGTCGGGGAGAAACACGCGCAGTTGTTTTTCGCCGCGCGAGATGTAGCAGGCGAGCGCGCCGTTGACGAGGATGATCTGCGCGCCAACGCTGCGGCTCATGCCGTCGGCGGGCCACTTCACGATCGCGCCGTACGGATTCGCGGAATCGGTCGCGGCGAGGATCACGGTCTCGGGTTGCTCGGGCTCGTCGCGCAGCGTGCGCAGAAGATCGATCGCGCCGCCGCTTGCGAATTGCGTCGCGCCGAGTCCGGCGACGAAGTAGCCGCGGCGAATGCGACCCGCTTCCTCCATCGCCTTGAGCACCGGATAGACCGCGCTGAATCCTCCGCTGACGTTTTCCGCGCCGGGCGACTCGCGCGTCACGACGCCGTAACGCGTGAGGAGTTGCTGCGCGAGTGCGTTCGCGCGCTGCGTTTCCGTCGCGGCGGGTGGAGGGACGAGCGACCAGCGTCCCTGCGTCGATGCAGGCGCGACGCGTCGCGAGCGAAAGCCGCTCGTGCGCGGCGACTTCGGACGCGTGAATGCGCGCAGCGCGTGGAACGTGTCGTTCGTGATCGCGCCCTTCCACACGAGATCCCACAGCGCATCGACGACCTCCGCGGGGAAGCCGCCGACCGCCGCCTGGATTTGTGCGAAGAAGGACGCGCCGTGCGTTGCGAGATGGTTGAGGAGTGGGTCTGTAGGACAGACACTCTTGTCTGTCCGGACAGGCAGGAGTGCCTGTCCTACTCGCAGCAGCGGCAGATGGTCCGTCAGATACAGCGCGATCCGTCCATCCCTTTCGCCGAGCGGCTCCACGCCCACCCACACGATCTCGCCCGCCGCGCTGAGCGTGTCGAGATCGCTCGGCTTGTAATCGACGATGCGCGCGCCGAGGATTTCCTCGAAGAGTGAGGCGGCCATCGGGTAGCCCTGCAGCGTTTCGATCACTTCGAGCAGCGCATCGAGGCCGCGGCGCTTCTTCGTCACGCTCTGCCACGACGTGAAGAGCCGCGCGAGCACCGGCTGGTCGACCGGCTCCGCTTCTTTTCGCAGTTTCGCGAGCGATCGGCGGCGAATCGTGCGGAGGACGTCGTTGTCGCACCACTCGCGCTGTGTGCCGCCGGGACGGAACTCGCCTTCGATGAGGCGGCCGCGTTCCACGAATCGCTCCAGCGTCTGCGTCACGACGGCGATGCCGAGTCCGTAGCGGCGCGCGACGTCGGCCGGCGTGAACGGGCCGTGCGTGCGCGCAAAGCGAAGCACGAGATCACCGATCGGATCGGCGACCGGCTCGAGATATCGATCCGCGACGCCGTGCGGAATCGGCGTGCCGAGTGCGTCGCGGTAGCGCGATGCATCCTCGACCGCGATGATTCGTTTCTCACGCGAGATTGTCACTTCGAGCGCGCGCCGCTGTTTGATGAGCGCGTCCGCGGTGACGTCGCTGCGTGCCGCGATTTCGTCAGGCGTCAGATCGCCGAGTCGAAGCAGGAGATCGTGCAGCGCATCGTCGGTGCGCGCACGACGGTGCTCATCGAGATGCTGAATCTCGAGCTCTGTTTGCGCGAGCGATTCCGGATCGAGCAGCTCGCGCAACTCCGGTTCGCCGAGAAGCTCGCGAAGCTGGGCCTGGTCGATTGCTAGGGCTTGGGCGCGGCGTTCGGCGAGCGGCGCATCGCCGTCGTACAGAAAATTCGCGACGTAGCGGAAGAGCACCGATGCGGCAAACGGCGACGGCTTCTGCGTGTCCGCGGTGACGACGCGAATGCTGCGCTGGCGAATGCGCCGCGCGATGTCGACGAGCGCGGGCACGTCGAACACGTCGCGCAGCACTTCGCGATACGCCTCGAGGATGATCGGGAACGACCCGAATCGCGACGCGACCTGCAGCAGGTCGTACGCGCGCTTGCGCTGCTGCCAGAGCGGCGTGCGTCCCTGCACGCGCATGCGGGGCAGCAGGAGCGCGCGCGCCGCCGCCTCGCGGAACTTCGCGGCGAACATCGAGCTTGCGCCGAGCTGGCGCAGGATCAGCGGCTCGATTTCGTCGGGATCGGGCGTGACGAGCTCCGCGTGCGGAGGAAGATCGGTTTCGGGGAAGCGGATGATGAAGCCGTCGTCGCTCCACATCGACTCGACGTCGATGGCCATCTCCGCGCGCACTTTCGCGGCCACAGCCATGGCCCACGGCGCGTGAATCTTTCCGCCGAACGGCGTGAGCACGCAGACGCGCCAGTCGCCCAGCTCGTCGGTCACGCGCTCGATGACGATGGTCTGATCGTCGGGCACCGCGCCGGTCGCCTCTTCCTGATCGGCGAGGTACTGCAGAAAATTTTCGGCGGCGCGCTTGTCGAGATCGTGACGCGTCGTGAGGCGTGCGATCGCATCGCTGCGCGACGACGCGCGGATCTCGCGCACGAGCTTTCCGATCGCCTCGCCAAACGGAACCGTGCGCTCCGCGGCGTCGGCTTTCCAGAACGGCATCTTTCCCGGCTGGCCCGGCGCGGGCGTGACGATGACGCGATCGTGCGTGATCTCCTCGATGCGCCACGTCGACGCGCCGAGGACGAACGTCTCGCCGACAGAGGCCTCGAAAACCATCTCTTCGTCGAGCTCACCGACGCGCGAGGACTGCGCACTCTCCGCGCCGGCGAGGAACACGCCGTACAGGCCGCGGTCGGGAATCGTGCCGCCGCTCGTGATGGCGACGCGCTTCGCGCCCTGCCGCGCGGTGAGCGTGTTGGCGACGCGATCCCACGTGACACGCGGACGCAGCTCCGCGAATTCGTCCGATGGATAGAGGCCGGACAGCATGTCGAGCACGCCGTCGAACGCGCCGCGACTCAGTTCCGAGAACGGCGCGGCGGCGCGAATCGTTTCGTACAGATCGTCGACGCTCCAGTCGTCCACCGCGACCATCGCGACGATCTGCTGCGCGAGCACGTCGAGCGGATTTCGCGGATAGCGCGTCGGCTCGATCTTCCCCTCGTGCATCGCCTCGGCCACCGCCGCGCAGGCGACGAGATCGCCGCGAAATTTCGGGAAGATGATGCCCGAGCTTTCGGCGCCGACCTGATGACTGGCGCGGCCGATGCGCTGCATGCCCGATGCAATCGACGGCGGCGCTTCGATTTGCACGACGAGATCGATCGCGCCCATGTCGATTCCGAGCTCGAGCGATGAGGTCGCGACGAGCGCCGGCAAACGGCCCGACTTCAATGCGTCTTCGATCTCGACGCGCTGCGCACGCGCGATCGACCCGTGATGCGACTGCACGAGCGTCTCGCCGGCGAGCTCGTTCAGCGCGGCGGCGAGCCGTTCCGCAAGGCGCCGCGAATTCACGAAGATCAGCGTGGAGCGATGGGCCCTGATCAGCTCGAGCAAACGCGGATGAATCGCGGGCCAGATCGAGGGCGCCTTCAGTCCCGCGGATGCGGGACCGCTCGGAATCTCCGTCGCTTCCGCGACGCGGGCCATGTCCTCGACCGGAACCTCGACGCGAAGCGAGAGCTTTTTCTTTTCGCCGGTGTTGATGATGCGGACATCGCGCGCCGAAGGCCGGGTGAGGGGCGCCTCTTGCGCCGCTGCTGGAAGGTTGCGCCCCTCACCCGGCGCTTCGCGCCACCCTCTCCCCGACGAGCGGGGAGAGGGGTCGCCGAGGAACCGCGCGACCTCTTCCAACGGATGCTGCGTTGCGGAAAGGCCGATGCGCTGCGGCGTGACGTGGCAGCGTCGCGCGAGGCGCTCGATCGAGAGCATCAGATGTGCGCCGCGTTTGTTCGGCACGAGCGCGTGGATCTCGTCGATGATGATCGTCTCGACGCCGCGCAGGTTCTCGCGCGCGTTCGACGTCAGCATCAGGTAAAGCGACTCCGGCGTCGTGATCAGGATGTCGGACGGCTCGCGTCCGAAGCGCGCACGTTCTTTCTGCGGCGTGTCACCGGTGCGGATCGCGATCTCGGGGACGACGAACGCATCGCCGCGCGCGCTGGCGACGTTGGCGATGCCGGCGAGCGGCGCGCGGAGATTGCGCTCGACGTCGACCGCGAGCGCTTTCAACGGTGAGACGTAGACGACGCGGCAGCGCCGTTCCTTCGGCGGGAGCGGCGTGAACATCAGGCGATCGAGCGCCCAGAGAAATGCGGTGAGCGTCTTGCCGCTGCCGGTCGGCGCGAAGATCAGCGTCCATTCACCGCTCGCGATCGACGGCCAGCCGAGCTGCTGCGCGCGCGTCGGCGCATCGAACGACGAGGTGAACCAGTCGCGAACGGCGGGATGAAACGACTCGAGCATGACATTCGGGGCCGGCTTTTCAGCCGGCCCCGAGCGTCAATCTACTGCAAGAGTCATGTTCGCAACTTCATCGCGGCGAAGGCCGCGAGCGCGAGGGCCAGCGCGAGGAGGGCCCATTCGGAGAGCGTCGGGATGTCGCCCGCATCCGTGACGACGATCGCTGCCGAGGAGCTGTTGTTCGCCGGAGTCGGCTCGGTCTGATCCGAGGAGACCGCGGCGGTGTTGTTGCCGAATGCTCCCGAGTGGCCCGGCGGCTGGAGCACGATGGTGATCGTCGCGTTCGCGCCGTTGAGAATCGTGCCCAGCTGACAGGTCACCGTCGGCGCGCCGCAGGTTCCCTGCGACGGCGTCACCGACTGGATGGTCAGGCCCGGAGGCACGGTGTCCGTCACGACGACGTTCGTCGCGATGCCCGGACCGTTGTTCGTCACCGTCAGCGTGATGGTGATGAAGTCAGTGGAATGCGGGTTCGGAGGCGTGATCGCCTGCGTAATCGAGAGATCCGCGGTAAGCGCACCGTCGTCATCGGTGATCGTGCCGAGGCCCTGGTTGTCGCCGATCGTCGCAATCGTGGCGTTCGAGAGATTCACGAAGAACGTCTCGTTCGGCTCGACGGTCGCGTCGCCGATCACCTGGACCGCTACCGGCTGCGAGGTCACGCCCGGATTGAACGTCAGCGTGCCGCTGGCCGCGTTGTAGTCGCTGCCCGCGGTCGCGCTGTTGTTCGCCGTGGCGTACTGCACGGTCACGGTCTGCTGCGTGGCATTGCCGCTGAGCGTCACGTTGAAATTGAAGTTCGACGTTCCCGCGTTGCCCTCGGCCTGTGTGACGTCGTTGATCAGGATCGATGGCGGCGCGTCGTCGTTGTTGATGGTGAGGACGCCCTGCGTGTCGCCGATCGACGCGTTCGTCCCATTGGAGAGATTCACGAGCACCGTTTCGTTGGCCTCGTTGATCGTCTCGCCGAGGATCGGAACATTGATCGGCAGCGTCGTGTCGCCCGGTAAGAACGTCAGCGTGTTGCCGGTCGTCGTGTAATCGGTGCCTGCCGTGGCGGTGCCGGGCGCGGTCGCGAAGTCGACCGTTGCCGTCACCTCGGTGGCGCCCGTCTTCGTGACCGTCAGCGTCCCATTCGTCGAGCCGGCGTTGCCTTCAGCGAGGGAGTTGTCGTTGATCGTGAAGACCGGCGCCGCGTCGTCGTTGTTGATCGTGTAGATGCCCTGCGGGTCGCCGATCGTCGCGTTCGTCGGGTTGGAGAGATTGACGAGGACCGTCTCGTTCGTTTCGAACACGAGATCGCCGAGGATCGGAATGTCGATCGGCAGCGTCGTCGTGCCCGGATTGAACGTGAGCGTGTTGGTGACGGTCGTGTAGTCGGTGCCTGTCGTCGCGCTTCCGGGCGCGGTCGTGTAGTCGACCGTGACCGTCTGCAGCGTCGAGCCGACGAGTGTCACCGTCAGCGTTCCGTTGCTCGATCCCGCGTTGCCTTCCGCTCCGGAGTTGTCGTTGATCACGAGCTGCGGCGCGCCGTCATCGTCGATGATCGTCAGCACGCCCTGGCTGTCGCCGATCGTTGCGTTCGACTCGCCGGAGAGGTTGACCAGCACGGTCTCATTCGCCTCGTCGGAGGTGTCGCCGATGACCGGAATGTTGATCGGCTGCGTGGTCGTCCCAACGGGGAAGTTCAGCGTGTTGGTCGTCGTCGTGTAGTCGCCGGGCTGACTGGCCGTGCCGTCGGCGGTCGTGTAGGTGACCGATGCCGGCAGCTGGGTGGCGCCGGTCAGCGTGACCGTGAGCGTGCCGTTCGTCGATCCGGCGTTGCCTTCGATCTGGGTGTTGTCGCTGATCGTGAACACCGGCGGGTTGTCATCGTTGTTGATGGTCAGGACGCCGTGGCCATCGAGGATCGTGGCGTTGGTGACGTTCTGCAGATCGAAGAAGGCCGTCTCGTTCGTCTCGTAGACGACGTCGCCGAAGACGGTGAGGTTCACGGGCTTCGTGGTCTCGCCCGGAGTGAACGTATTGCCCTGCGTGCCGCCCGACCAGTCGCTGCCGCAGCAGGCCGCGGTGCCGGCCGACGGAACGGCGTCGAAGGACACCGGAACCTCGGTCGCACCGGTCAGCGTGACCGTGAAGATCACATTCTGCGTGCCGGCGTTGCCTTCGGTCACGGTCTGGTCGTCGATCGACAGCGTCGGCTGAGCGTCGTCGTTGTTGATCGTCAGCACGCCCTGGTTGTCGAGGATCGTCGCGTTGACCGGGTTCGTGAGGTTCATCTGCGCCGTCTCGTTGTTCTCGTAGACGAGATCGCCGAGGACGTTGATGTAGACGAAGTTGCTGACCGAAGTGACTCCCGGACCGAACGTCACGTTTCCGCCCGGTCCGTTGAAATCGGTCCCCTGCGTCGCGGTCCCGGAGGCATTGTTGAAGTCCACCGAGACGGTGAATTCGGACGCGGCGCTGAGTGTGACGTTGAAGTACCGCTGCGTTCCGCCCGCATTGCCTTCCGCGAAGTTGATGTCGTCGATCGAGATCGTCGGCGCGGCGTCGTCGTCCTGAATCGTGATCGTCGCCGTGCTCTGCGCGCCGATGGTCGCGCCGCCCGTCGGATTCGAGAGCGCGAGGTTGATGGTCTGATCCGGCTCATCGGTCGTGTCGTTCACGATCGTGACAGGGAACGTCTTCGACGTCTCGCCGTCTGCGAAGTTCACGGTGCCGGTGGCGGCCGTGAAGTCGGCGCCCGACGTCGCCGTGCCGGCGGTGATCGCGTAGTCGGCGCTGACCGCGCCGTCGCTGCCGCCGGTGCGATTGACGGTCACATTGAAGGTGGTCGTCGCTTCGCTCACGTTGTAGTTCGACGCGCTGAACTCGAGCGCGCCCGGCTGCGGGATCGCGAAGTAGGCGACGATCGGATCGTGGTCCGACACGCGGAACGCGGTCGTGTTCGTGTTGCGCTCGCTCTCCGGATAGTCGGCGTCGATGCGCGGATGCTCGATGCGCCGCGCGCTCGTGTCGGTGATGAGTCCCGGGCTGACGAGGGCGTGATCGATGTTCTGGGCGTTGCCGTCGAAGACGTACGAGTACCGCTCCGTCGCCGTCGGCGTATTCACGAGGTTCGTGAGATCGGGATTGAGCTGATCGATGCCGTCGCCTGTGTTCGGAGCCTGCGGACAGATGCTGCAGACGGCGGTCTGGTTATCCGGAACCGGCGTGCCGGCGATGGTGTCGAGACTGTCCTGATAGCCGTCGTTGAACTCGAAGTTGTTCATGTCGCCGATGACGATGATGTGCTCGCCCGGCGTCGTGGTGAGCCGCCCCTGGATGTACTGCGCAAGGAAGTCGGCCTGGATCTGCCGCTTGCGGCGCACGCGATCACCGGTCGTCGTCGGACCGGACGGAGTCTCGTCGGTGAGACCGAGGAGGGAACGAAGGTGATTGTTGATGACGATGACGTTGAACGACTGTCCCGGACCGCGGTTGATGGTGGCGTCGAGAACGAGCGGCGGACGATCGTTGAGCGTGTCCGGCGCGCCGGTCGTGGGATCGATGTACGTGGTCACGGCACCAACCTGCGTGACCGAGTTGACGGCGACGCGTGGTGCGCCTCCGGGGACCGGAGCGGTCTTGACGAGGTAACCGACGTCGATGCCGCCGACGTCATTGCCTTCGGTGAGATAGGCGACGTACATCGGGTTCGGCTGCGCGTTCGCGACGGCGTCGTTGTTGATCTGTGTCGCCACGGCCTGCAGCGTCGAGAGGTGCTCCATCTCCTGCACGCCGACGACGTCGGGGAACTTGAGGTGGTTGCGAATCGCGATCGAGGCCTTGAGGAGGCGGTTGTTGAATGCGGTCGCGGTCAGCACCGCGTCGCTCTCCGGATCGTTCACCGTGTCGAAGAAACGCTCCATGTTGAACGACGCGACCGTGAACTCGGTCGTCAGCGGCGTCGAGACCATCGTGTTCAGCGTTCCCGGCGTGACGACCGGCGTGCCGAGCGTGCCGTCGGGATAAATCGCGTACCCGCGGAAGCCGTAGTCGAGCGGGCCGGCGATCGGTCCGACGACGTCGCTCGACTTCACGGTGAGAATCGGCTGTGAATTGATCGTCGCGCTCTCGACGCGCAGACGCTCGGGGTTTCCGTCCCATCGTGGAATCGGCGGGATCGTTCCCGTCGGCGGCAGATCCGGCGGCTGAATGCCGGGCTCGCGGAAGGGTCTCGCGACGCCCGTGACCACGGCGTGGAAGCGGCCGTTGCTCGTGCCGGTGGCGGCGCTTTCGTTGACGCTGCCGTCGCTCGGTCCGATCACGGTCATCGATGCCGCGGTGACGCGCATGCCTTCGATGCGCTCGAGCTGATCGAACGGAGCGGATGGATCGGGGAACGTCGGGGTGAGAGGAATTGCCGCCGGCAGCGGGTTGCCGGAGCTGAGCAGTGAAACGGTTGGAGAGGTGAGCTCCGTCAGCGGCGGCTGCTGCGGGTCGGAGCTCGGAACGAACTCGGAGACCGTGCCGACGACCTGCACGTCATTGCCCATGACGACGCTGCCCGGGGGCGGGCCGCTCGTGAAGACGAAGATGCCTTCGGAGGTCGCGGGATCCGCGTCGATGCTCGCATCAGGCTCCTGGATGAAGAAGCCGTTCGACTTGATGCCGGTGACGATGCCGTGCGTCGTGACGCTGGTGGCGACGAGCGGCGACGACGTGCCGTTGCCCTGAATGTCGTGGATCTTCGTGAAGTCGTCGTTGTTGATCGTGCCGAGGCCCTGCGGATCGCCGACGCTTGCGCCGACGACGTTCGAGATGTTGACGAAGAACGTCTCGTTCGCCTCGACCGTCACGTCGCCGTTGACGGTGATGCTCACGGTTGTCGACGTATTCGTGCCGGCCGGGATTGTGCCGTTCGGTCCCGTCGCGGGAGCGGCCACGTAATCGCTTCCGGCGTTCGCGGGGTTGGTCGTGCCGTCCTGCGTCGCGACGTCGAACGTCACCGGCGTCGGCGAGGTGCCGACGATCGAAACGGTGAAGTTGAACGTCGACGTGCCGGCGTTGCCTTCGGACTGGGTGACGTCATTGATGAAGAGCGTCGGCGAGTCGTCATTGTTGATGGTGCCGAGGCCCTGGGTGTCGAGCGGCGTCGCGCCGACGACGTTGGAGATGTTGACGAAGAAGGTCTCGTTCGGCTCGACCGTCAGATCGCCGTTGACGGTGATGCTCACGGTCGTCGACGTGTTCGTACCGGCCGGAATCGTGCCGTTCGGTCCCGTCGCGGGAGCGGCCACGTAGTCGCTTCCTGCGTTCGCGGGATTGGTCGTGCCGTCCTGAGTCGCGACGTCGAAGGTCACCGGCGTCGCGGATGTACCGTTGATCGAAACCGTGAAGTTGAACGTCGACGTGCCGGCGTTGCCTTCGGCCTGCGTGACGTCGCTGATGCTCAGCGTGGGAACGGACGCAACCGGCGCGAACGCGACGCTGCGGAACGCGGTGTTCGCTCCCGCGGTGACCAGTGTCGTGAACGTGCCGTTGATGTTCGCGGCCGGACCTGAGGTGTCGGTGGCCGAGACGAGACGCGACGCGGCCGAGGCGTCCGTCGCGTAAATCGTGACCGTGTTCACTCCGGTGATGGCGGCGCACAGGCCGCGCAGACCGGTCGCCAGTCCGGTGTTGAGCGTGCCGCGCTGCGTCCAGGTCACACCGTCGAACGTCCATTTCTGCGCGCCGCCGCCGCTTCCGGTCGCGCGGTCGTCAGCGACGTAAGCCGTGTCGATGCCAGCAACGCCAGGGTCGAGGTCGACGAAGGCGTACTGATTCGTTTGCACGGTCGCCGTCGGGAAGCCGGGCAGGCTCGTGGTCGTCTGGCCGGCGGTGGTCGGCGTGCCTGTGCCGACGCTGCCGAGGCGCAGGGTGCTGGCCTGGCTCGAGACGTACAACTGCGGCGAGGCACCGCCGGAAATGTTCACCGAGCGGAGATTGGTGAACGTGGAGCTCACCACCGTCGTGGTGTTCGTGCCGAACGGAACGTAGATCACACCGGTGTTGCCTCCGCTGCCCCAGAAGCCGGTTCCGTCGACGGATGCCGCGCCGCGCGGGTTCGATGCGGAGAACGCCGTGGTCGTGACCGTCGAGGTGTCGACGACACCGTTCGTGCCGACGCGGCCGAACACGCGGTTGATGGCCGCGCTGGTTGTTCCGGCGACAGCTGCCGTGCCGACCGGTGCGTCGTATCCGGCCATGACGAGGAACTGGCCGTTGGACGAACGGGTCATCAACCCCTCGGTCGTCGCACTTCCCGAGTTCGTCAGGATCTGATTCGCACCGGCGTCGGCTGTCGGCAGTGCAATGGTCTGCACGAGCGCGCCGGCTGGTGTGTATTCATCCAGAAATGCCTCGGTCGCGTTCGCGGTCAGCGCCGCGGCGCCGGTTCCAACGCGGTACACGACGATGTTCCCCGCCGTGAACGGCGCGCCGTGCGCGACGGTCGCGAGGAAAAAGGACACGACGAGAAAAATACGCGTGAAGAAAAAACGCGACATGAAGGACTCCTCCGGCGGGGTGTGGGTCAATGTGTGATGGGCCTCGCAGAGCGAGGGCGCGGATTATCCCATATCCGGACGGCTCCGGCGCTCCTCGCGTTCGTCGATTAACTCGAAATTCTGCCTTCCATCCTGTACTATTCGCGGTTCACCCCGTCCAACCCACTCCCCGGAAAACTCTGACACGCGCGAGGAGCTCGTCTCTCAATGAACGTTCGCCGCTTCAACGCTTTGCTGTTGCTCTGTTTTGCCTTCCTGACACCGGTTGCCTTCGCCGCGTCACCCAACGTCGTCATCAGCCAGGTGTTCCCCGGCGGTGCGAGCGGCGGCGCTGCCTACACCAATGATTACGTCGAGCTGTTCAACACGACGAACGCCGCCGTGACGCTGACCGGCTGGTCGATCCAGTACGGGTCGTCGACCGGACAGTTCGGTTCGAGCGCCGGCAACATCTTCGCGTTCCCGGCCGGAACCACCATCGCCGCGAACAAGTACCTGCTGATCAAGCTCGGCGGGACGACTGCGGGTGCGGCGACGTTCACCGGCGACCTCACGTCGTCGATCGCGATGTCGGGCACGGCGGGCAAGGTCGCGCTCGCGAACCAGGCCGCGACGCTCAACTGCGGCGCCACCGCAACGCCGTGCGCGCTGCCCAATGCCGCGATCATCGACCTCGTTTCCTGGGGCGCTTCGAACGACGCCGAAGGGGGTGTGACGGTCAACGCCGGCACGAACATCGACCCGACGCGCGGCATGATTCGCAAGTCGGACGGCTGCACCGATACCGACAACAACAACGCCGACTTCATCGTCGCGACAATCGCCGGCGGCCTGGTGCCGCGCACGGCCGCGTCGCCCGCGAACATCTGCGGCGTCGTCGTCAACAACCCGCCGGCGATCGCCTCCGTCGCGAATCCGATCACGACCACGACCGTCAACGCAGCGCCGTTCGCCGTTTCGCTGAGCGGCAGTGACGACAACAACATCTATCAATGGTCCGCGACTGCCGGCACCGGCATCGCGGCGGTCGTCGTGAGCGGAGGCCAGGGGACGGCGAACGCCACGTTCACCGTCACGCTGCAGAGCGGCTTCACCGGCACCGCGACGTTCACCGGATCCCTCTCCGACGGTGTGAACGCGCCGGCCACACGCGCGGTCAACATCCTCGTCAACGCCGCCGTCAACAATCCGCCGTCGATCAACGCCCCGGCCAATCCGATCACCACCGTCGAGCAGAACGCCGCGCCGTTCAACGTGACGCTCACCGGCAGCGACGACAACGCCGTCTACAACTGGTCGGCGCTGCCCGGTACCGGCGTTTCCTTCGTCACCGTTTCGGCGGGACAGGGGACCGCGACGGCCACGTTCAGCGTCGGTCTCCAGAGCGGCTTCAATGGCACGGCGACGTTCACCGCGTCGCTCTCGGACAACGTGAATGCGGCCGCGTCGCGGACCGTCAACGTCACCGTCACCGCGCCGCCTCCACCAGCCGATCACGTCGTGATCAGCCAGGTTTACGGCGGCGGCGGCAACACCGCGGCCACCTACACGAATGACTTCGTCGAGCTGTACAACCCGACGGCGAGCACCACGTTCAATCTCGCGGGCTGGACGATCCAGTACCAGGCTGCGACATCGACCGGCACCTGGGCCAACATCCAGCCGCTCGGCGGTCTCATCGCGCCGGGCGAATACTTCCTGATCGCCCTCGGCACGAACGGCAACATCGGCAGCGCGCTTCCGCTGCCGAACATCGACGGCACGCTCAATCTCTCCGGCACGACCGGCAAGGTCGCGCTGGCGAGCAACGGCGACCCGCTCAACGGCTGCCCGCTCAGCGATCCCGACCTCGTCGATCTCGTCGGCTACGGCACCGCGAACTGTCACGAAGGCAGCGGCAACGCACCGGCGCCGAGCAACCAGAACTCGGTCTTCCGCAAGCTCGGCGGCGCGCAGGACACCAACGTCAACTCCGCGGACTTCACCGCCGCGCTCGCGAATCCGCGCCGCACCGCGCCGATCATGGAGACCGGCCCGTCGATCACCTCGACCGATCCGATCTCGAACGGCAGCAACGTTCCGCGTGACGGCAGCATCATCGTCAACTTCAACGAAGCCGTCACCGCCGACGCGAACTTCTTCGACATCACCTGCGCCACGACCGGCTCGCACAACGACGCCACCGTCGCCAGCATCTTCGACGGCACGGGCCTCGTGATCATCCCGAACGTCAACTTCCTCGCCGCCGAACAGTGCACCGTCACCGTGTTCGCGACCGCGGTGCACGATCAGGATCTCGACGATGCGACGGCTGGAACCGACACTCTGTTCGCGAACCGCGTCTGGACGTTCACCGTCGCCACCGGCACCGCGCCCGCGTATGCGCCCGAGGTCCACCTGACGATGGGCAATCCGTCCGATGCCGCGGCGGATCTGCTGACGCCGAACAACTACCTGATGTCGAAGCCCGAGCTCGCGTTGTCGTACAACCGCGACCGCGGCACGCCGAACTGGGTGAGCTGGCATCTCGCGGATGAGTGGGTTGGCTCGCTCACGCGCGTGGACACGTTCCGCCCCGATCCGCAGGTTCCGCCCGACTGGTACCGCGTCCTCGGCAGCGACTACAGCGGCAGCGGCTTCGACCGCGGCCACATGACCCCCAACGCCGACCGCGACAAGGAAACGTCGATCCCCATCAACCAGGCGACGTTCCTCATGACCAACATGGTGCCGCAGGCACCGGACAACAATCAGGGACCGTGGGCGAACATGGAGAACGACCTCCGCGCTCTGTTGCCGGCGAACGAGCTGTACATCGTCGCGGGCGGCGCAGGCACCGGCGGGACCGGCAGCAACGGCTTCGCCACGAGCGTCGCGAACGGTCACGTCGCCGTCCCGGCATCGACGTGGAAAGTCGTCCTCGTCCTGCCGAAGTCGAGCGGTGATGACGTCGCCAACGTCACGGCCGGCACGCGCACCATCGCTGTCCTCATGCCGAACGTCCAGGGCATCCGCAACAACAACTGGATGAGCTATCTCACCACCGTCGACGCGATCGAAGCACTCACCGGCTACGACTTCTTCGAGAACGTTCCGGACGCGATCGAGAACGCCATCGAGGCCGGCGTCAATGGCTCCAACCCGCCGGGCGCTGCCGGTGCGTCGGTGAGCACGTCGGAAGACACGCCGCGCTCGATCTCGCTCGATGCAGCGGGCACGGGTTCTCTCACGTACCACGTCGTCGGCGGTCCGTCGCACGGCACCGTCACGCTGTCGGGTGGAACCGCGACGTACACGCCGGCGCCGGATTACTTCGGCTCCGATTCTTTCCAGTTCAACGTCACCAGCGGCAGCTCGACTTCGAACACCGCCACCGTCACGATCACGGTCTCCGAAGTGAACGACGCTCCGACCGCAGCGTCTGATGTGCTCAACGCGACCGAGGACACGCCGCTGACGTTCTCCGCGGCGACGCTGCTCGTGAACGACGTCGCCGGCCCGGCGAACGAAGGCTCGCAGGCGCTGACGGTCACGTCGGTCGAAGGCGCGTCGCTCGCCGGCGGCACGATCACCTTCACTCCGGCCGCGAACTTCAACGGTCCGGCGACGATCAGCTATCAGGTTTGCGACAACGGCGTCACCGCCGGTCTCACCACGCCGCTCTGCGCGACCGCGAACGTGCTCATCAACGTTGCCGCCGTGAACGATCTGCCATCCGTCTCGCTGTCCGCTCCGTCCACCGTCAGCGAAGGCACACCGGTCGCCGCTACGGCGTCGGTGAGCGATGTCGACGACACGGTGTTCAGCTACGCCTGGACGGTAACGAAGAACGGTTCGCCGTTCGCGACGTCGCCGAGCTTCACCCCGGACGATGACGGCGCCTACGTCGTCACCGTCGTCGTGACCGACGCGCAGGGCGGCACCGCCACCGCGTCCGCGACGGTCTCCGTCTCGAACGTCGCACCGTCGATCACCGCCGTCTCCGGCCCAGGCGCCGCGCTCTCCCTCGGCACGCCCACGACGATCGCGATCAACGTGACCGATCCGGGTGCGGCCGACACGCACACTGCGTTCTTTACCTGGGATGACGGTTCGTCGTCGTCCGCCGCCTGTGCCGCGGGCGTCTGCAGCGGTTCGCACACCTACGCCGCGAACGGCGTCTATGACGTTGCCATCACAGTCGCTGACGATGACGGCGGGGCCACGGCGGCGACGTTCGCCGGAATCGTGGTGTTCGACGTCAACAGTCCTTCCGTGACCGGCGGCGGCACGTTCCAGTTCAACGGCGGCGGCGTGACGTTCAGCCTCAATCCGTCATACGCGAAAAACGGTCTCACCGGAAAGGCGCAATTCGAGGGTTCGGGCGTCTCACTCGAAAGCACGTCGCTCGAGTGGCTCGTCGTCACCGGAAACACCGCGAGGCTCAAGGGCGCAGCCGGCACCAACACGTTCCTGGTGACCGTGACGGACGGCAACCCGGACACGCTGCGCCTCCAGATCTGGAACGCCGCAAATGCGGTTGTCTTTGACAACGTCACCCCGGCTCCGGTGAGTGGCAACGTCACCATCCACAAGAAGTAAGCTCGCGCCTCATGACCGCGGCGGCTCAGCCGCCGCGGTCATAGTGGCGGGCGGTTTCCGCCGCAGGGCCGGCGCGCGCTGGACAACCTGTGGGGGCACGGCGACAATAGCGCTCAGTTCCCCACGCGAGTTGAAGGTGAAGGACGGGCGATGCGGCTGAAGGTTCTCGGCGCCTATGGGGCGTCGGACGCGGAACACAACCTGACCGGTTATCTGATCGATGACTGGTTCGCGGTCGACGCCGGCACGCTCACCTCGAAGCTCTCCTTCGCCCAGCAGGCTCGGATTCAGGCGGTTTTCATCACCCATCCGCACGCCGACCACATCCGCGACCTTCCCCATCTGATCCATAACCGCTTCGCCCAGAACGCCCCCGCCCTCACGCTGTTCGCCGCGAAGGACGTCATGGATCTGCTGATGCGCGACCTCTTCAACGGCGTCATCTGGCCCGACTTCGCGCAGATCACGAATCCGGCGACGAACAAACCGGTCGTGATCTACAAGCCGCTCACGCACAACAAGCGAATCGTGTTCAACGAGATCGGCATCACCGCGGTGGCCGTCGATCATCAGATTCCCGCGGCGGGATGCATCCTCGAGATCGGCGGCCAGGGCATCACGTTCACCGGCGACACCGGCCCGACGAACGAGATCTGGAAGCGGACGAACAAGACCCAGAACGTCGTGGCGATCGTGACCGAGGCGTCGTTTCCGAACGATCAGCAGCAGCTCGCGGACGAGACCGCGCATCTCTCGCCGAACACGTTCGGCGATGAGCTGAAGAAGATCGAGGCCGACGCGCCGGTCTACGCGAGCCATCGCAAGATTCCGTTCGAGCGCGACATCGAATCGCAGATCCGGAATCTCCGCGACCGCCGCGCGCGCGTGCTGCTCGAGAAGAATTACACGCTTTAGCGGATGGCGGATGGCGGATGGCGCGTCCTTCTGCCATCCGCCATCCGCGATCCGCCATCTTCTAGAATCCGCCGATGCCCCGTCCCCGCGTCACGGCGCTCATCCACGTTCTTAACGAGATCGACTACATCGAGGACTGCATCCGCTCCGTCGAGTGGGCCGATGAGATCTACGTGATGGATTCCTTCTCGACCGATGGCACGGTCGAGTTCATCCGCGAAAAGTTTCCCAGCGTTCGCGTCGAGCAGCGCGAATACCTCGGCGCCGCATCGCAGAAGAATTACGCGATCGATCGCGCGGCGCACGAGTGGATCTTCGTCATCGATGCCGACGAGCGCGTGACGCCGGAACTGCGCGACGAGATCCTCCGCACGCTCGACGGAAAGCTCGAGCAGTGGGCGTACTCCGTCGGCCGGCGCAACTTCATGCTCGATCAGGAAGTGCGCTACAGCGGCCTGCAGCGCGACCGCGTGACGCGTCTCTTCCATCGCCAGCACGCGCGCTATCCGAACAAACGCGTGCACGCGGATCTCCTCGTCGACGGCGCGACGGGACCTCTGCGCCACAAGATGCTGCACTTCTACATCCGTTCGTTCGATCACATGATCGCGAAGATGACCCGCTACGCGAACTGGGGCGCGGCGCAGATGTTCATCGACGGAAGGACGACCGGCCTCTGGGGCATCTTCAGTCACACCCTCGGCAAGTTCGTGCGCGACTACGTCTTCAACCTCGGCTTCCTCGACGGCACGCGCGGTCTGATCTCGGTCGGCATGCACGTCTACTACACGTTCTGGAAGTACGCAAAGCTGTGGGAATTCACGCAGCTCAAACGCCTCGGCAAACCGATCCCCCTGCCGGAGCTCGACGTGGAAACCGAACGGTGGGAGTTGCCGTGGGAGAAAAAGGTTTAGGAGTGCGGTGGCAAGGCCACCGCTTTGGCATCGAAGATTCGAAAGCGGCGGCCCTGCCGCCGCACTCCTAAACTAATCCGCCGGCTCGACCACCACACGCAACCCATCCACCGCTTTCACGCGAATGCGCGCTCCTTCCGCGATTGCGGCGCTGGCGCGCGCGTTCCAGATCTCGCCGTGCACGAAGACTTTTCCATCGCCGTCGACGCTCGTTCGCGCGACGCCGATCTCGCCGATCATCGCGTCGGATCCCGTCGCGATCGGGTTGTGTCGCGCGCGGATGATGAGGGTCATCAGGAAGATCGTGATCGCGGCGACCGGCAGCGTCACCGCGACCGCGGTCCATGGATTCACGCGCATTTCGGGAATCGGTCCGTCGACGAGAAGCAGCGCGCCGAGAATCATGCAGATCACTCCTCCGATGCCGAGGATGCCGTGCGAGACGAACTTTGCTTCGAGGGCGAAGAGCACGAACGCGGCGAGAATCAGCGCGATCGCGGCGAAACGCGTCGGCAGCAGATTGAGCGCGAAGACCGCGAGCAGGATCGCGATCAGACCGACGACGCCGGGAAGAATGGCGCCGGGATGATTGAACTCCGACCAGAGCGCGAGCATGCCGAGCGACATCAGGATGAAGGCGACGTTCGGGTCCATCACCCACGACAGAATGCGTTGCTTGAGCGACATCTCGTACTTCGTGATCGGCTCATTCAGAACCTGGAGCTTCACCGGCGCGCCGTTGAAGCGTTTGATCGTCCGTCCGTTGACCCACTTCAGCAGCGACGGCACGTCCGCCGCGATGACGTCGATCAGATGCTTCTGCAGCGCCTCATCTTCGGTGAATGACTTCGCCTCGCGAACGGCGCTCTCGGCGGACTTGATGTCGCGGCCGCGGCGCTGCGCGATGGTGCGCATGAACGCCGCCGAGTCTTCCTGCAGCTTCATCTTCAGGACGTCGTCCATCTTGTCGCCGGAGATGAGGATCGGATGTGCGGCGCCGGTGTTCGTGCCGGGCGCCATCGCGGCGATGTCGGCCGCTTCGAGAATGAAGAAGCCCGCCGACGCGGCGCGCGCACCGCTCGGTGCGACGTAGACGATCACCGGTACGCGCGAGCGGATGATCTTCTCGATGATCGCGCGCATCGACGTTTCGAGACCGCCGGGCGTGCGCAGCTCGATGATCACCGCCTTCGAGTTGTGCTGTTCCGCCGAAGCGATCGCCCGTCCGATGAACTCGTCGCTGACGGGATGAATCATGTCGTCGACGACGACGTGCAGCACGTCGGCGTTCGCGGCAATCGAAATGGCGAGGGAGAAAAGGAAAACGACGAGCGTTCTTTTCATGGTCCGGAGCTCCAGTCGCTGTTCGATACTGTACGCCATGCCGGCAGTCCTCGCTCCGATCCTCGTTGTCCTGGCGCTCGCGGCCGCGATCGCCGCGCTCGTGCGCAAGAAGGTCATTCTTCCGAATCGCGAGCGGGCCGCGCTCGCGGCGCAGCATCCGAACGAGCCATGGATGTGGCGTCGCGACTGGGCGGATCGCGCCGTGCGGGACACGAATGTCGTCGCCGCCGGTTTCCTCTGGTTCTTCGGTCTGACGTGGCTGCTGATGACCTCGCCCGTCGTCTGGGTGATGCGCGATCGCGCGTCGCGCGATCCGAAGGTTCTCTTCATTTTTATTTTTCCGATCGTCGGCGTCCTCGTTCTCGTCGCCGCGATGTATCTGACGCTGCGCCGCCGCAAATACGGTGTGTCGCTCTGTCATCTCGATCAGCTGCCCGTGTCGATCGGAAACACGATGCGCGGCTCGATCGAGGCGAGGCTCACCGACATGCCTCCGGACGGCTTCCGCTTCAAGCTGACGAATCTGCGCCGCGAGGTGCGCGGCTCGGGAAAGAACCGTTCCGTCCATGAGCGCGTGCTATGGCAGGACGAGCAGGTCATCCGCACCGGCGCGATGCCGAATCCCAACGGCCTGCGCATCCCGTTCTCGTTTCACATTCCGCCCGACGGCGAAGCCGCGGACGATCGCGACGCGAGCAATCGCGTGATCTGGCGCCTCGAAGTCGCCGCGGAAGTGCCGGGCATCGACTACAAGGTGCAGTTCGAATTGCCGGTCTTCGTGACGGGCGAAGTCGATGCGTGGACGCCCGAAGTCGATCCGCGCGGCTGGGCTCCCGGCTCTGACTCCGGCATTCGCCTCGGCGTCGCACAGAACGGCGAGGAGATCGTGATCGATCCGCGGCAGGGCATCGGGTCGTGGATCTATGTCATCGTTTTCTTCGTGATCTGGTTCGGCGCCCTCGCGCTCGTGTCGAAGCTCGGCGCGCCGCTTTTCTTCATCGCCATCTTCGTCCTGATCTCTCTCGTGGTTCTTCTTCTCGTCGGCGATCTCCTCGCCGGCCGCTCGCGCCTCGTCGTTGGGAGCGGCTATCTCCTCACGCGCCGCACGTGGCTCGGCATCGGTCCAAAAGAGCGGAGGATCGATTCCTCGGAGATCGAGTCGATCAAAGCGCAGGTCGGCCTGACGTCAGGCGACCGCGTCTACCACGACGTCGTCGTGAAGCGGAAAACCGGCGGCACCGTGCACGTCCTGAAGCACATCCAGCTGCGGCGCGATGCGGAGATGCTCGCCGCGAAACTGCGGCAGGCGATGCACGCCTGACTAGCCCGGCAGGTAATCGGGCTGCGGCTCGAAGTTCATGAACTTCGTCGTCTCGTGCAGGAACACGAGCGGGAACTCGCCGATCGGACCATTGCGCTGCTTGGCGATGATGATCTCGGCTTTCCCCTTCTCCGCTTCCTTGTTGTAGACCTCGTCGCGATAGATGAAGCAGACGACGTCGGCGTCCTGTTCAATCGCTCCGGATTCGCGGAGGTCGGAAAGCTGCGGTTTGTGGTCGCCGGCGCCACGCTGCTCCGGACGGCGTGAGAGCTGCGAGAGCGAGATCAGCGGAACGTTCAGCTCCTTGGCGATGCCCTTCAGACTGCGCGAGATCTGCGAGATTTCCTGCTGCCGCGACTCGATCTTTCCCTTGACCGACATCAGCTGCAGGTAATCCACCATGATGAGGTCGAGCGAGAACTCCTGCTTCAGCCGCCGCGCCTTCGCTCGCATTTCGAGCGGATCGATTCCCGGCGTGTCGTCGATGAAGATCCTTCCCTTCGAGATCCTCGCCGCGGCCTCACTCAGCGCGCGCCAGTTCTTCTCCGAAAGATGAATGCCCGACCGCAGCATGTGCATCGGCACACCCGACTCCGAAGAAAGGATGCGAATGCCGATCTGCTCGCGACTCATTTCGAGGCTGAACACACCGACGGAGTAGAGATGCTCGCAGCCCATCCGCGGTTGTCCATACGCATCCGGGATGGAGATCGCCTCGGCGATGTTCATCATGAAGGAGGTGTTGTGCGTGACCGTGTAGCCGTTGGTGATGTACAGCTGCGACGGATGCGACACCGCGATGCACTGCGTCTGCGTGAAGCGCGTTGGTGTGATCGAGCGAATGTTCAGGCGACGCGTGCGAGATCTCGGCTTCGCGCGACGCGCCTCCTTCGCTTGCAGGAGCTCGAGGTTGCTATCCGCCGGAAGCTGAATGTTGCAGAGGTACGAGAGCCTGCCGGTGCGGTGTTCGCCGCGATAGGTGTACGTCGTTTTCTTTTCTGAATGCGAAGCCGTCCCGCCCATCGAGCGAACGAGGTCGACGACATCAGTTGCGAGCCGCTCACTGCATGATGCGAAACGCACACTGCCCCACTTCTCCACCCAGCCGTCGGTGTCGAGGAGTCCCTTCAGCAGCCGCGCCCGGGCATGCAATGACGCCGAGAAATAGCGTTTCGGAATGAACTTGTCGTGAGCGCGCGAGCCCCACAAGCCGACGGACTCCAATGCCTGCCGCAATGTGCTGGCCTCGCGATATCCACGTCCGCGTGTTTTGGGCCCCGTTTGCACGATTCGATAGTCATAGCCGCCGTTGGATTCGACGCGGAGCGCCGGTCCGACGACGCGTCGCACGCTCTGAAGAAGCTCGTCGCTCGCGGTCGAGAAGCCCACGGATGTGCCATGAGTCGTTCCATCGCCGAGAAGAACGCCGAGGAGCCACGGATCGAGAGGCAGGTCGTCATCGCTGCCGAATTCTCCGGAGAATGTTTCGATGTAGAGGCGACCCTGATATCGCTTCCGCTGCAACATCTCGATGAGTTGCGCGGTCGACACGATGCGCGGCGTTTTCCAGGTCCGGTAATGAACTCGCCAGAGATGTTCGAGGCAGCATTCGGCGTTGCGGCCATCGGAGAGCTCGATGCGATGCACCTCTCGCTCGCCCTGCGGGAACACGCCGACGACACGCGATTCGGCGCCGTCGATCGATGCGAGCTCGTCGCCGACTTGCAGAGAGCCCATGCACGACCATCCGCGACGCGTGAGAACCTTCGCGTCGAGAGGTTGCGCTTTTCCCATCGACGGGCGCGCCGCGATGATGACCAGGTCCTGCGGCTGGAATCCTGACGTCATTTCGTTGAAGCGGTCGTAGCCCGTCGGGATGCCGGTCACGGCGCGGCCGGCGCGCTTGATCTGCTCGATGTCGGCGAGATTTTTCTTCGTCACTTTGTCGATTGCGACGAAGCCCTTGTCGGTGACGCCTTCCGCGATTTCGTAGAGCGTTTTCTCCGCAATGTTGAGGACTTCGCTCGGCTCGCTCGGCGCGTCGAGCGCCGCGCGCATGACGCTGTTGCCCATCACGATCAGCTGGCGCAGCGTCGACTTCTCCTTCACGATCCGCGCGTAGCGTTCGACGTTCGCGACGTCGGGAACCACGTCGAGCAGTGAAGAGATGTAGGCGAGGCCGCCGGCCTGATCGAGCTGGGCGTACTTCGCGAGCTCCTCGCGCAGCGTCAGCGGCTCGATCGCCTGGCTGTGCTCGGCCATGCGCCGCATCGTGGCGAAGATCGTGCGGTGGGCATCCTTGAAGAAGTCCTCGGTGTCGATCACACCGATCACGCGGTAGAACGCGTGGTTGTTGATCAGAATCGAGGCGAGAACCGCACGCTCCGCATCCGGGCTCTGCGGCATCGGCCTGTCAAGGGCGACGTCGAGTTGGGCGACCGACATGAATTGTTGGAGACGATTGTAAGCATCGCAAGTCTTTTGTCATCAGAAACTTAAGGCGAATAGTGCCCTGCTCTCGCGACACCCTGTGGAAAAGCTTTCGCGACCGCATCGCGACTCTACAAGTCGTAGAAAGTCGATTGCGGAAAAGCTGCGGAGAGCCTTGTTGATGTCGCGAGACTTGTGCATTTGCGCAGAAACGGAATCCGTTTCCTCCCCCTCCTGTTCGTCCCCCCGTTCGCGTCGGAACTTCGCCTCGCCCGCCGCGTCTCATCTCGGTCAGGTACCGGAGGATTCATGAAGGTTTCGAAGCTCGCCGTCGTGCTCGCTCTGTTTGCGGCGACGGCTCTCGTGGCGCAGCAACCAACGATCAAAAAGCCTGAGGACAAGATCGTCGCCGTGATCAACGGCGAGACGGTCACGAAGTCGAAGCTCGACGTCCTCTACGACGCGCTCGGCGCGAAGCTCAAGGCTCAGTACGACCAGACCGGCGGCAAGATCGCCTTCCTCGACAACTACATCGGCAAGCGCCTGATGCTGCAGGAAGCAATCAAGACCGGCTTCGACAAGCGTCCCAACGTGCAGCTCGAGCTCGAGAACGCGAGGGAGTCGGCGCTGTTCGATCTCTGGGTGCGCGAAGTCGTCGCGCGCGAGTACGTGACCGACGCGGAAGTGAAGAAGTACTACGAGGAGAATCCGGACACGTTCGTGCTGCCGGAGCGCGTCCACGTCCGGCACATCGTGATCACGGCCGCCGAACAGGGACCGCATCGCAAGTCGAAGTCCGAGGCGCTGGAACAGATCACGAAGGTGTTCGCGGAGCTGCAGCCGCTCCGTCCGAAGCCCGGCGCCTCGGAGGCGGAGATCAAGGTCTTCTCGAATCGCTTCGCCGAAGCCGCGCGCAAATTCTCCGAGGATGGCGTCGCCCAGGATGGCGGCGACCTCGGATGGGTGAACAAGGGCATCGATCTCGATCCGACGTTCGCGCAGGCGCTCTACAACATCCAGCCCGGCACGATGAGCGGCGTGGTCGAAACGAAGTTCGGTTACCACCTCATCTTCGTCGAGGAAAAGCAGCCCGCCGGCAAGGAGCCGCTCGAAGCGGTGAGTGCGATGCTGCGCGAGTATCTGATGACGAAGCTGATGGCGGAGCGCTCCGCCGACGTGATGGCGTCGGTCAGCCGCCTGACGAACGAACTCCGTCAGACGAGCAAAGTCGCCGTCTATCCCGAGAACGTCAGGTAGCTTCCACCACACGCGGGCGGCTTCGGCCGCCCGCGAAGTACCTCCGCAGATAGATCAGAAACGTGAGGTACCCGATCCACGTCGCGATGACGATCGTCCAGACGACGGGATCGCGATAAATCGGTCCGGGCGTGCGGGCCATCGAAGCCGCGGCGACCGCGCATCCGCCGATCTGCAGCAGCACGAGCGTCCACCACGCTGATTCCTTCAAACGGTAGAGCTGCACCGCCAGAAACCCGCAAAGCGCCGCGAGTGCAAGCAGTGCCAGCGCTGCCGGCGCGCCGGTGAGGATCGTGCCGAACAGTGGCAGCATCGGCGCGGACATGTTCACGAGCAGCCATCCCGCCGCGAACGCCATCACGATCACGACCGCGAGCACCGCGACCGGAACGCGATCGGTCCATCGCGTTTTCGGATCGCGCCGCTCGCACGTCGCGCGAACGTCGGCGCGCGCGTAGAACGCGAAGATCGCGAGCGGCAGGGCGATGAACAGGAAGAACACGACCACCGTCAGCGTGATGAGCGGTGAGTGCGGAATGAGCTTCGGAACGATCGTGGCGGTGGAGATCGTCGCGACGATGCCGCCCGCAAGCCACAGCGCCGCGACGGCGGCGCTCATCGCACGCGCCCATCGCCGCGCGCGAATCGATCCGATGCCGCACGTGATGAAGTGCACCGCGACGAGGCCGTACGCGAAGATCAGCGTGCCGACACTGCCGCGCAACACTCCCGAGCGCGCCGCGAGCTCGCTCGACGCAACGACGCCGAGCACGAACATCGCGCAAACGATTCCGATCAGGATTTGCACGATCCCGAAAGCGATCAGGCCGCCATTTCGATCCATGCCGATGAATGGACCTCCAAGTTTGATGCCCGTGGCGGTCGGAAGCGCGCGCGTATAATCGCCGCCGTTCCCCGATCGGTGCACGCATGAGGTCGCGATTTCTCCTCGCTCTCGCGTTCGCCTGCATTCCGGTGCTGGCCGGGATACGACCCGCCTCATTCGTTCCGTGGAGAATCCTCAAGGCCGGCGAGCAGCCCGTCGCGGCGCCGCTCAGCGTTTACTGGATCCCCGCATCGCATGACGACTTTCGCCACAGCGAGCTCCTGCATTCCGATGATCTGTCGCTGTTCTCGACGCAATGCGTCGCGATGCAGGTCGTGCGTCCCGAGGATGAGGGAATGGTCGCGAAGCTCGACTCGGATGGGAAGCTGCCAATCGTCGTGCTCTTCGACGGCGACGGCCGCGAGCTCGCGCGTCTCCATCCGGAAAAGGGACCGCTGCGCGTCGAGGAAGTGGAATCGATGGTGCGCGCCGAGCTGGACGAGCGCGGCAGCGCCGCCGATCAGTTGCTCGATCAGGCGCGCGAAAAGGCGGAGGCCGGTGAGACCTCCGCCGCGATCGCGATCTATTCGAGAGTGCTGAATCAGCGCTGCACGTGCCCGCGACAGGCGCGGGCCGCGCAGCGTGCGTTGAAGAAGCTGAAGAGGTGACTGACTACGCCGGGACGGTGCGAAGCATCCGCACCGCGCTCTTCCACTGACGGCGCGAGTCCTTCACGCGACGGCGCGATGCCCGTCGCATGACGCGCCATCTCGCGGCCGCGCCTTTCGCGCGCTCCTCGTGCGCCTTGCGCCAGAGCCGGAACGCTTCCTCGAGATGTTCCGCGGCCGCGTGCAGGCGCCGCTTCACCTCGTCCGCGAGGCTGCCGGACGCGGCCTGCATCTTCTGATCCATGAGACGAAGCTCGGCGCTCATGCGCGCCTGCTCGACCTGCGGCGGCGGCGTCATGACGAGGCTCTTCGCGAGACCGAGCGAGCGGAGCGTCGTGATGAACCACTTCGCGGGATCCCACTGGTACCAGCGGGTCGCGTTGCGGAAGTCGGCTGGGAAGCGATGGTGGAAGGAGTGATAGCCCTCGCCGAGGGTGAGGAGTGCGACCATCCAGTTGTCGCGCGCGGAGACTTCGGCGTTGTAGATCGGCTTGCCGACGTAGTGTGCGAGCGAGTTCACGAAGAAGGTCGTGTGGTGAATGATCACGATGCGCGTGAAGCCGCCCCACAGCAGGCCCGCGATCGGATCGCCGAACGCGGCGCCGATGAGCGTCGGAAGTCCGAAGCCGACCACGATGAGGATGACCTTGTGCCAGCGGTGCTGCCACATCACGATCGGGTTCTGCTTCAGATCGCGTGCGTTCTCGAAGGTGTCGTCGCGCTCTTCGTTCCGGTAGAAGATCCAGAAGATGTGCGCCCACCAGAAGCCGCGCTTGATGTTGTACGGATCCCAGTCCTCATCGACGTGCTTGTGGTGCACGCGGTGGCTCGATGACCACCAGAGGATCGAGTTCTGCGCCGCCATCGCGCCGAAGATCGCGAAGAAGACCTGCACCAGCGGCGAGGCTTCGTAGCTCTTGTGCGAGAAGTAGCGGTGGTAGCCGGCACAGATCGACATGCCGACGGCGAGATACAGCCCGAACATCATCAACGGCATCCACAGATGAAACCCGACGTAGAGCGTGTATGCGATCGTGCCGGCGACGCCGATGATCGGAGTGAGGGTGAGGAACAGAATGTTCACCCAGTCTTTTTTCTGATGATTGATGACGACACCTCCAAAGTGGTGGGGAAGAGCGGGATTATGCACTACCGGGTCCTGGAGAGAACGTGCCTTGCGCTCGTCGTATTCGCCTGTTTCATCTTTGCCACTCCTGTACGCCAGCCGCATGCCAAAGCGCGGGAGCTGATGGCCGAGGCGCAGAAAACGAGCAATCCGATCCGTCTGATCATGCTGGCGTGGGACATTCGCGACAATCTCGACGAGGCCCTCAAACTTGCGCCGGACGACGTCGAGGTGCGTCTCGACCTCGTGCGCTGGTACGTCATGACGCCCGGCATCGCAGGCGGCAGCACGACCGATGCGCGCGCCCAAGCCGAAGAGATCGCCAGACGCGACGCCGCCCTCGGCGCCTTCGCGCGCGGCTACATCCACTACCGCGAAAAGGACTACGGCTCCGCCCGCCGCGAGCTGCGCGAAGCGGCGAAAGCACCGCACGTGAAAGTGCGCGCGCTGACGTGGCTCGGATGGCTGTCGCAGGAGACGCAGCAGTACGACGCGGCCTTCGATGCGTGGACGCAGATCGGCAACGCGTACGAGATCGGCCGCACGGCCGCGTTCTGTCACTGCCGGCTCGAGGTCGGTGAAGCAGCGTTGAAGCGCGCCACTCCAAACGCCGAAACGCATTACTTCCTCGGCCTGATTTACGAGCAGCGCGGCGATCTGAAATCAGCGCGGCGCGAGATCGAGACCGCATGGCGTCTCGACAAAACGCTCGCCGGCGTGAAGGAAGCGAGGAAGCGGCTTGGAGTGCGGTGACCGCAGTCACCGCTTTGCCTTTGCGGCAGCCGCAGCTGCCGCGACTGCGGTCGCGGCAA
>Ga0075425_100000172_pt1 | contig 56937 bp, 62 predicted proteins | sample SoiMethybrSBSTD4_FD_75300 | JGI IMG/M metagenome (GOLD analysis project Ga0075425, IMG submission 75300) | Bulk soil microbial communities from a Populus tree surrounding site in Tennessee, USA - Soil MetaG P. TD hybrid SBSTD4 | ecosystem: Environmental > Terrestrial > Soil > Tree plantation... | reverse complement strand
TGCCTTCGTGATCGGGGTGACCAGATAGCCTTCGTGCACGCCGCGCGCCTTGTCATCTATGTAGAGCATGCCGCCGCCGATCATGACAGAGACAAACATCGCCAGCGCAATCGAGCCCGGCAACAAATACTTCATGTACTCGATGTATGGGTACATCTCTACGATCTGCAATACTGTCTGCTGCAAAATGCGCGGCTCGACCGTTGGGTTATTGAGCGATGTCGTAATGCCTATTAGCTCCTCCTCGAGCGTCGAAGTCATGAAGTTGTCACTGTTATCTACGACGAGCGCAATTCGTGGTTGATCTTTCTCGTAAACGCGCCGCGAATACTGCGGCGGAATGATGACCGCACCTTGAAGCTTCCCGTTGCGTACATCCAGCTTGGCCTGCTGCTCGTTGTCATAGTAAACGGGTTGAAACGTTCGCATATTGGCGCGCACCGAATCGAACGCCTCGCGGATCTTCAGGGCCTGCGTGCCGCCGTCTTCATCTACCAGGCCAAGTTTGGCATCGTGAATTTTTCCACCAAATGCGTTCCCCAAGATAATCAACTGGACCAGCGGAAATACCATGGCCACCAGCATCAACGCCGGCGAGCGGAGGAATTTGCGCATTTCGCGTTCAACGATTGCCATCATTCGATTCATAGCTCACCTGTAAGGACTTTGCATTTCCGCCCTCTTAGCTTGCGAGCCCAACAACCTGTCGGAGATAAGTGTGTTGCTCTACAGCCTCCAGCATGAACGCCGCCACCCCGCGAAACGACATGGAAAATCCTTTTACTGGCAGCGCGTCTGGTACGGCGCGATAGCTGGCGTCGGAGCCATTGGTCAGACGTGGGGGCCGGGCAATCGTCCACTCGAGAGACGTGCGGCGAACAGTTTCTTCGGCTGCACTGAGGTCACGAGCAATGTGCTTGAGTAGTCTCCGAAAAAACGCAAACACCAATCCCTTCTCCGGAAAGAGCACTGCCGCCGAAACCAGCACGAGTCTGTTGACGCCAGTCTTCGCCATCGCCGCCACGGTGCTTGCTGCGCATTCGTCCACCAACGAATGCGGGCGAAATGCCTGTGGAGGGCGGACGCCCAGCGCGGACAAAACCGCGTCATGCCCTGGCAGTTCTTTAGTCAACTGCTCGACGTTGTGGGGGTCGCCCTGCACAATTCTCAGTCTTGAATCATGGCGATTGATCTTCTCTGGCGAGCGAACAAATGCCGTGACCTCGTGCGAACGAGACAGCCCAACATCGATGATCTGGGCTCCGGTATGACCAGTCGCTCCGATAACAAAGAGCTTCATTACTTACCTCCTAAGACAGTTACGTTCCTGGCCGCTGTGGCATGACGAATCCGTAAGCTTTCTGCAGTTCGTCGCGCAGCTGCCGTCCGGTGTAGTGGACGAACACGTCGTCCAAAGTTGTGTTCTGCACGGACAGCGATTTCACGCCCACGCCCGCGTGTACCGCCGCCTCGACCAGTTCGGTTGTGGCTTTCGATCCATCCCCGGTCAAGATGCGATACATGCCCGCGCCCTCATGCTGCACCGATGTGACTCCCGAGAGCTGATGAAGTTTCTGCTCCCAATCCGTCGGCGCCCGTTCGAATTGGGCCTCGATCACGTTCGATCCCGGCACACTGGCTTTCAAATTCGGCGGAGTATCCAGTGCGACCAGCTTGCCGTGATCAACAATAGCGATGCGATCGCACAGCCGGTCGGCTTCGTCCATGTAGTGCGTGGTGATCAGGATCGTGAGCTGACGCTGGTTTTTGATGTTGGTGAGCATCTCCCACACGGCCACGCGTGAAACCGGATCAAGCCCGGTGGTCGGTTCGTCGAGAAAAAAGATCCTCGGGCTGTGCACCAGCCCGCGCGCAATCTCGAGCCGCCGCCGCATGCCGCCGGAGAGCGTTTTCGTTTGCGCGTCACGCCATTTAGTGAGATCAACCAATTCAAGCAGCTCATCAATTGACTTCTTGCGTTTTGCCGTAGGCACGTCGTAGAGCTTGGCGTAAATGTTCATGTTCTCTTCTACAGTGAGATCAATGTCGCTGGTGAGCGCCTGGGGGATTACGCCGATGGTTCGGCGCGCATCGTCGGGATCGGTCCGGACGTCGAATCCCGCAATCCGTGCCACTCCCGCTGTGATTGGGATGAGCGTGGTCATCATGCGAATCAGAGTCGACTTGCCTGCGCCGTTCGGGCCAAGCAGCCCGAATATTTCTCCGTCCTTCACATCGAACGTAACGTCGTTCACAGCTGTGAAATCGCCGTACTTCTTGACAATGTGCTCGACCTCGATGGCCTTACCGTTGCCGTTCCGAGACGAGTCTGGAGCATTCCCAACTGAGGGTGCCCCACCCTTCGCGGTTTTCGAAGGGTGAGGACTTTCCGGACCTCTATTCAGAGGATTTTCCGAACCCGTACTCACCTTGTCGCTCCCTCAACCGTCCCCGAACTGGCTCCTTTCAGCTGGGCTTGCGATACCAGCACATCGGCCGTCATGCCCGGCACGTACGCGCCCTTTGGGTTATCCAAACGAACTTTTAGAACAATCGTCTTGATGTCCCGTTTGCTCCTGCTCACGTCGCGCTGGGTCGCGAAATCGGCTTCAGCGGATTTGAAAAAAACTTTTCCGGAAGTCATCGTCCCGCCCGGTAGCCGCACTCGCAACGTGTCACCCATTCCGATGTGATCAGACTGTGTTTCAGGGATTGCCGCCCGGACCCAGGTGTCGGTGAAATCCACAATGGTCACGATGGGCGAGCCCGGGTTGAGATACTCACCCTCTCGCGCCGCCCTCACCGAAACGGTTCCAGTCACGGGCGCGTAGACCTTGGTATACCCAAGCCGCACTTCGGATTCTTTCAACTGCGCCTCTGCATTCAGCAACTGCCCACGGGTGGCGGCTACGGTGCTTTGTGCAGCATGCGCTTGATGTGTGTTTGCAACGGCGGTGTTCAGGTCTGCTTGAGCCGCCTCAACCTGCTTCTGCAACGAGGCCACAGTCGCCTGCTGTGCCTTCAGGTTCATCTCCGCCTGCACACGCTCCTGGTCTGACATCACTCCCTGCTGCGCCAGTTCGATCGTGCGCCGGCTATCACTTTCCGTTCGCGCCAGCATCGCCTCAGCCTGCGCCAGTTGCGCTCGCGCTGATTCCAGCCGTGCCTGCGCATTAGCAACGCTGCTCGTTGTCGACCCCTGCGTCGCTGCGCTGGTCGCTTGGCTCGCCGAAACCTGCGAACGAAGCGCATCAATCGTCGCCGCGGACGCTCGAGCTTGTGCCTCAAGTTCGGAAGGATCGAGCGTCGCGATCAAATCTCCCTGCTTGACCTTCGTGCCTTCCTCGACCAGCAGCTTCGAAATTCGGCCCGCCACCTGTGGACTCACGACCACCTGGTTCGCATCCACGGTGCCGATCAGATCCAGGTCAGATCCGCGCGGGGTCGTGACCAAATAGAAAACCAGCGAGCCGATGAACAAAATTCCGAGGAGGATGAACACCTTATTTCGCGGGTTCACTTGCGATCTCCTGTCTGGACGGTATTGCATTGTGTGGGGCGGCGGGCGTCTCGCCCGCCGTGCTGTGCGCGGTTGGCAACAACGCCGCGGAGATGAAATCCAGCACCGCCGCTCGCCGCTCCGCCAGGCTCTCCGGCGAGAGCGGGTCCCTGCCAATTACCACTTTCAAAACCGGCGCCGTAATGAAATAAAAGACAATCAGCGAAATCATCGAAGGGATGAAATGGACGGGATCCACCGTCCGAAACTCGCCACACTTCTCCCCTTCCTTCAAAAGCGCTGCTATGTTGACGAAAGTCGGCTGAAAATATTGTTTGGCGATACGTTGCAGTCGTGACGGTTGTTTTCCCGCGCGTAGAAACTCTGCATGAACAATTCGAGGAAGCAGCGGATTTGAGGCAATGTAATCGAAGTGCGCGCATACATACGCCGCCAGCCGCGCGCGCGGAGACAGGTCCTGTGAAAGCGCATTCTGAATGGCAGCGCGGGCGCCGCTGAATACCTCATCCAGCACAGCTTGATATAGCGCCTCTTTGTCCTTGAAGTAGTAGTAGAGCAGCGCCTTATTTACACCAGCAGACCGGGCGATGGCGTCGGTTCGCGCGCCGGCGACGCCTTCGCGGGCGAATTCGCGCACGGCAGCCTTCAGTATTGCGGCGCGACTCTGCTCAGGTTTGCCGCGACTGCCAAGGCGAGTTGGAGGTGCTGTTGCCATGCTGTAATTAACTAACTGGTTAGTTATATCACCAGCAAATCGAAATGTGCAAGCAGGAATTTTTCTGCACCGCCCACGTTGTCATATGCTTGCCGCATGAACAGCTCTGAATTTCGCGACTACTTTACCGATGCCATCCGCTTCTGGGAGCCGCGGAGGATTATCTACAATCTGGCGCTCGCCGGAGTGGTCGTTGCCTACTTCATCGCTGGATATCCGGGCTCAAAAGGCGTTCTTTCCATCGATTTTGTTTTGGGATTGTTCTTGCTCGCGGTTGGGGCGAACATCTGCTACTGCGCCGCGTACCTCGCTGATGTCTTTGTTCAGGCGTCTGGATTTAGAGAAGTATGGCAGCGAGCGCGCTGGGTATTGTTTGTACTCGGCACGTTAGTGGCTGCCATTATCACGCGCTTTATGTCGCTCGTGATGTTCCATCCGGGGCAGTAGCGCTCGCGGTCACGACACTCCCTGCGTTGGCGCTCTCGCACAATCAACTCGAGCCGGACCTTAGTGTCTAGTTCGTCGGCTTCCCATGCACGGTGGTGTAGTGCAGATTGATCACGCCGCAGGTGCCTTGTTCGGGAGAGTAGACCACGCAGGTGTCGAATGGGCGCGAGTAGATGTGGAGGCTCACCGCTCGCTCCCCGAACCGCTTGGGATTCACAACACGATGGACCGGATCAGCGGGATCGACGGCACAGGGATGCGCAGGGCTCATTTCAACGCTGTTTGTAGGAGTGAGTTGACATTGTCCGGCATCCACATCTTGTGACACGAGATGAAAGTTCTCAACCAGCAGGCGGCCAATCGGCACCGACATCCAGCAGTTCTGGTCTCGATGGTTGTGCACCGAACTGACCTGGCCAACCTCCCAGCAGATCGCGATCAATTCGTAAAGGGGCGTCTTGTCGATCAGATTGCGAGTGTAATGCTGCGGGTTCCAGCAAGTGTAGGGAACCAAAGTCTCCGGCGCGACCGTCGTGTGTTCAAGGAATTCAAGAATTTCGCTTGTTTGATTGAATGCCGGCTCAGAAAACTTGTGCAACTCGGATATGAAGTCCTGAATGGAAAGCTGGCGAGGCGTGGTGTGAGCGGCCAAAGTCACCTCCCGTTGCTCTTCAGTATAAGGCTAGCTCTGCCGGTTAGCCGATGGATCGGACTCTGTGGCATTCCTCTGCGCAACTCTGTGCCCTCTGTGGTTAAGTCTTTTTTCGCGGTACTAACCCAAATACCGAGCGCACAGGCTCCACAGAGAAAAGCCCAGAGGGACGGCAATCGCGCGCTAGTCGACCAACATGCAATCGCCATACGAGTAGAAGCGATATTCCTCCTCGACGGCATGCCGATAGGCGGCAAGCACCTTTTCTTTCCCGCCAAACGCGCAGACGAGCATCAGTAATGTGGACTGCCGCAGGTGAAAATTGGTCAGCAGCGCACCCACCACTCGAAATTGAAATCCCGGATAGATGAAAGAGTCTGCCTCGCCGTAACCAGGCCGCACTCTGCCGGACTCTCGAGCGACGAATTCCAGTGTGCGAACTGTTGTGGTCCCAACCGCGACCAAACGCCGCTTCTGCTCCAGCGCGCGGTTGATCTGTTCAGCAGCTTCCAGAGAGATATTGAAAGTCTCGCCATGAAGTTTGTGTTTTTCAACCCTTTCCACCCGCACGGGCTGAAAGGTTCCCAATCCGACGTGGAGAGTGACCTCTGCGGTCTCAATCCCGTGCCGTCGCAGGCCTTCGAGAATTTCTTGCGTAAAATGCAGGCCGGCGGTCGGCGCTGCTACCGAGCCGGGTTCTCGCGCATAAACGGTCTGGTAGCGTTCGCGGTCCTGGGGTTGGTCCTCCCGCGAGATATATGGGGGTAGAGGCACATGGCCGAGTTTTTCGATCCGCTCAAAGAAATTGGGGACAGCTTCGAACCGAATGCGGCGCTCTCCGAACGGACCGCGCCCCACAACCTCCGCCGCCAGTAGGTCGGACGGGAGTGTGCGACCCACACGGTCCGTGCTCGCATTTTCAAAGAACAGCCGCTCCGCCACTCCGATCTTCCTTCCCGGCCTTACCAGGCACTCCCATTCATTCGGCTCATCCGAAACTCGCCTCGTTAGTAGCACCTCGACGCGGCCTCGTAGAAAATCCGTCGAAGCCGGATTCCGCGGACTCAAAGGCTGCGCTCTCGATCCACTTCTGCGGCCATACAGGCGCGCGGGAAAGACCCGGGAATTGTTAAACACGATCAGGTCGTCTGGCCTGAGCAGGTTCGGAAAATCCTGGAAACGGCGGTCTTCCATCATGCCCGTCTGCCGGTTCAGGCGCAGCATGCGCGAGGCGGAGCGGTCGGCAAGCGGTTCCTGCGCGATCAGGTGCTCGGGCAGGAGATAGTCGAATTCGGAAACGAGCACCCTTCTAAATTACAGAAATTCTGAATGTAATTCTTTTGTGTAGGCCTAAATACCGATTGTTTCCCGTCCGCCACTGCGATACCATACCCGCGCTGCTTGGAATAAGTGTCTAGCGAATACCAATCCCGGCGCGATATCGTGCGGTTTGGGGCGATGTTGCACAGTCTCGGCTTTATCGCCGCCACTGACGGGAACCTCTCTGTCCGCCTGGACGAAAACCGCATACTGGTTACTCCCACCGGCATGTCGAAAGGCATGATGACGCCCTCCGACCTCGTCGTGGTTGATATGCAAGGCCGGAAGCTGAAAGGCAAGCGCCAGGTGACCAGCGAAATCGGCATGCACTTGCTGATTTACCGCATGCGGCCCGACATTCGAGGTATCGTGCATGCGCATCCTCGTACCGCGACCGGCTTTGCCGCGGCAGGAATGGCACTGAATCAGCCATTGGTGTGCGAGGTCGTGATCGGCCTGGGCCTGATTCCCCTTGCACCCTACGGAACACCGGGAACGCCGGAACTTGCGGCCACGCTCAAGCCGCTGATACCGCAATACGACGCGATCCTCATGGCCAACCATGGTGTCGTGACCTACGGGTCCGATCTGCAGTCTGCCTACATGAAGATGGAAACGGTCGAGCACTTCGCGCAGATCGCGCTAGTCACCCACGTTCTCGGGCAGCAAAAACCGCTTGAGTGCGAGGACTTGGAAAAACTGGTTGCCGCCCGGGCCCGCTACCTGGGCGTAAATTCGGCCGCACCCATGCCGGTGTACGCCGGAATCAACGAAGAAACGTCGGAGGAACCGGTTTCCGTCAAGTCTCTTCGCTCCCACACTATTCACCACCGACGCGGAAACGCATTCCAGCGCGAAAATTGATCCCCAGCGCCGGATAACCCACAACTTCGTTATAGCTGCGGTTCAGAAGATTCTCAACATTTGCGTACGCCGTGATGCGCGGCTTGATTGCATACCAGCCTCCCGTGTTCGCCAGAACGTAACCGGCGGCGTGACCAATCCCGAAGCCAAAGAAATCCGAATCCGCCCGCGGACCGATGAAACTCCCCTCCAAGTCGGCGCCCCAGCGGGAGCCCACATAAGTGGTCAATAGGCTTGCGGCATGTTTCGGCCTGCGCAGCAGCGGACTGCCTGCGGAAAGGATCGGATCAAACGCAAACGGCTCTTTCAGGATTTGGCTCGACGTGTAGGTATACGCTGCGGTTCCCGATAGTCGCGAACTTAGCCGCGCGCGGAAAACCGCTTCCGCTCCGTGTGCCATTGCTTCATTGATATTCACGTACTGACCACAAAACGCAATCTTGGGCGGGCAGGTCGGCGCGGTCAGGAAGTTGAAATCCACCCGGCTCCGGAACAAGTTGTTGAAGTAAACCGCAGAGAACGAGTATTTGGTCTGCAGCCGCTGTTCAAATCCAGCCTCGAAAGCGCGAGTCTCTTCAGGTTTGAGACCTGGATTTGGAATTGTGGGAAACCCTCCGCCATTTCCGAAAGACTCGGGAAATGTCGGCTCCTTGATCCCGGTGGCGTAGGAAAAAACCAGCCGGGTACCAGAGAAAAGCTGGCTGCCTTTAAGGAGGAGGGCCGTCGCTGAAACCCGGGGCACGAACTTGTTCCCAAAGCTTTCGTTATGTACGTATCGCCCTCCGGCAATGAACGACAGCCTCTCGAAAGAGAGCACTTGTTGGCCAAATAATGCGTGGTTTCGGCGCAAACCAGGGCTTGGATTCGGCAGCGTTCCCGTCACTCCATGTTCATCTTCGAATTCGTAGCCCAGCGTGCTTTGCGTCCAGCTTTCTTCGGCATAATTGGCCAGGTAACCGAATCCCGCACGGTTGTAGTTGTTCACGTTGTGGAACTGAGAATCGATGTCGCCGAATGCCGGAGATCTCCGATCGTTCTGATCGATGGAATCAATGTTGGTCCGATGCAGCAGGTATTCGAATCCCGTGAACCGGTGCTGCCAGCGCGATGGGCCGGAGATCGCCAGCTCAAGACTGCCCAGGAAGTTGTTTTGCCTGGCGCGCTGGTCTAAGTCGGGAGGAATGAGCGCAGTGTCGTTAAACTTCCATTCATTCTGTACACCACTAACGCTGTTGTCGTGACGCATGCGCAGGCGCAGTGATGCCGAGTCATTCAGCTTCGCCCCAAAATTGGCGCCTTCGAGCGAGTTCGAGTAGTCGTCGTTTGGTCCCGAGCCGGACGTATTGAGCTGGTTGCCGAAAACGTTGTAGTCGAATCGGCCAAACGCCCCTGCCAATGATGCGTATCCGTTCTCGGTGCCGTAGTTGCCCGCATCGGCTCCAAACCGCAATTCGGGAACGCGCGATGTACCGGTTCGGCTCCAGCTCTGAACAATGCTGGTCATGGCGTCCGACCCGTAGAGCGTGCTCTGCGCGCCTCGCAGGAATTCGATACGTTCGTTTTCGAACACCGACAGTGTGCCGAAATCGAAGATGCCGCCAGGGTCGTTGACGGGAACGCCGTCGATGATGACCTTGTTGTATCGCGAGTCTCCTCCGCGCACAAACAGCGAACCCAAGCCACCGCGCTGGCCGGCGCTGGCGACGATGGCTCCTGGCAGAAATCGCAGAGCATCGTTAGCTGCAATCGGATGTATGGTGTCCAGTTCGCCAGCATTCACGACGTCAATCGAGCCGCCGACTTCATAGCTTGGCGCCGGCGTGCGCGTCGCAGTCACCGTGACGGTTTCGGTCGCGACGGCCATCTGGAGTTGAACCGTAATCTCCCTTTCCTGATCACCGGCGGGAATTGAGCGCCGCTGCTCCGCAAATCCCGCAGCAAGAACATGGATTACGATCCCCAAACCTCCGGGCCCTGGAATATTTCGGAACAGGACGATCCCCTGCGGGTCCGCATTCTGAATCTGCCAAAAACGTGGCCGCCCGTCCACCTCTATGGACGCCACGGCAACTTGCGCGTTGGGAACTGGGTTGGACTTCGGATCAACAATTTTGATGGTGAGATCGGAGCACCGAGCTAAACAGGTAACGGTGACCAGGAAACCAAAGATGTTGGCGAAAAACCGGCAGGAACACATCACTCCTCCTTTACTCGCGAAAGGGGTTGGTGTTGTAGTTCGCGCCGGTCTCCTGGCTCGCGAGTAAGGGGCTATCTCGAACCATGTAGGGACGGGCGCCCTCACCCGTCCGGTCGAGCGAAGCTCGACAGTCTTGAGATTCCCGTATCTGCCTCGGCCTTCCCAGATCGCTCCAGTGGCCCGAGGCTGTGTCCTCGCTTACAGTTGCGCGGCAGCGCGGGATTTGCACCCGCTTCCCTGTCCTCCTTAAGCAAGAAGGACGCGCGAACCTGTTTCGAAAGCCTCAAAAATGTAAATGCTCTGTGCTTGCCTAGTCAAACCCAAATCTCGTTTTTCAACCCAAAGATTTCACGAGCGCGGCACAGGGACACAGAGAAAACCATTTTCGGCAAAATTGGGACAAGTCGAACTCGAGGCGTGGTGGAGATCTCTTCGTCTTTCAGCTTTTCCCTGTGCCTCTGTGTCTCTGTGGTGAATCGGTTCTTGCGCATGGCGTAGAATGTTCCTCATGATTCCGCAAGACCTGCTCGAAATTCTGGTCTGCCCCGCATGCAGGAACGCTTTGATCCATCGCGAGAATCCCGAGAGTCTCAAGTGCGCAGCGTGCAAACGTGTTTACCCCGTGCGCGACAACATTCCAATTCTCTTGGTCGACGAAGCGACGATCGACTCGGCGTGAGCACAAGACCTCCGCTCACCTCTGCAGAAACCGTCCCATATTGACACTTTGTGTCAGTCTTGAGACCCCTTCGTCACCCTGCCGGCCTCCCGGCCAGCCACCCGACAGCCCGATTCACCTAACAACTTCGCTGAACCCTAAGGGTTTAAGCAAATGTAAGGTTTGGCGGTCTGGACGTACAGAATGACCCTGAGTTCGGCACCAAAAATGCATGCAACAAAACCGATAGCTGCTGAGTCTAATAGTTAGTAGCAGTCAGGGTCGGAGGTGAAGGGTTATGAGAGAGCGATTCTCGTCAACAGAATTAACGGCTCTACGGAACGACCTGCTGCAAGGTGGACTGGCTGACAGCCGCGAAGCGGCGGAGCTGGTGCAGATCTTCCTGATGGGTCGGGGCTATGGGGTGTCTCCACAAGCGGCATACGATGCGGTGAGCCGCGTAGAAATGGCAGGCTGCGCCCTGCCGGTACTGCAAAAAGAACTCGAGGGGCTCGCCCTGGTGATGTGATGTGAGCTCTGAGCGGCGAGCTGTGAGCAGGCAAGAGCGGTTGCTCAAAGCTCGCTGCCCGAAGTTCAAAGCTGATTTCGATATCCGCGGGGACTAGGACGTAACCAGTCGCTCCCCACAGATGTAGTGCAAGGAATGTGCCGGGCCAACCAGCCCGGCGTTCTTGTTTTACCCAGGAATGATTAGCTGGTGATCCGCAAGACGTTGATTAGTGCCGAATTTCAAATCTGTGGCTCGTACCGGGAAGAACTCGGATCGCCACGTAGATCGAATCTCAACTCCTGGGTTTCCCGTCATTCGAGACATCGATCACTTCCCAGAGTCCAACTTAACGGTAAGGCTTTCGGGCCGGCAACCGCGACCGTACGCGGTCTGCCGGGCGCAAGAATTCAGGCCGCTGCTCTGCGACCTTTTTGAACCGAAGTGACAAATTTCAGCAAGTCGGCGTTGACTTCATCCTGGGCGATGCTGACCACCGGTGACTTGGTGAGACGCACGAACGTGTCCATCAGGATCGGCAGGCCGGAAGCCCCGACAGCAGTCATGATGTTCCCTATCTTCCGGTCAAATCAAAGTGGGCAAGGTAGAACTCAGGATTCGCGCTCTCGAATACTACGACCCGTAGGCTCGGGCTGGCGTCCATTCGTGTGAGCACATCCTGTAGGGCTTCGAATATACTGGCGTCTACGATGTTGAAAGGCGGGTAATCGAACACAATCCTCCAGTAGGCAGGCGTTTCCTCGACCACCCGCACGTGCTCGTCAGAATTAGTATTAGGCATAAGGTTCTCCCTCTTAGACCTCGAAACCGCGCGACGGCGAGGCGATCTTCTTCCCTTCATAGGAACGCATGCGCGCGAGCGCAGACTCGCTTGATTGATCGAGGCAACGACGTGATGAGTTCCGCGACCCTCTAATGTGAGAAACCATGGATTCCATCGTTCCTCCTCATCTCTTATAATGTCACATCTAACAAGACATTGACTGGCCAAAAAAAACTACTTGTAGCGCCTCGCCGTTTCGACCATCTCAGAAAGCATTCGCTGACCCAACCGGTTCTCAAAAACTCGCTGCGTGTCCTGCAGCAGCTCTGCCATTGCCTCTTTATGAGTACAACTCGTGCGGCACGTCCTTTCCTTTGGATACCCGTGAATCGAAAAAACAGGAGGTGCCTCTACCGCTTTGTAAATTTCCAACAGCTTGATCTTATTTGCCGGCCGCGACAACGATGAAAAACCATTGCGGCCCCGAGATGTCACCACTAAACCCGCTTTCGCAAGTTTGGACAGCACACTGCGGACTTGAGATTCATGGGCGCGCACACTTGCGGTCAAATGCGCTGATGTCACCGGTTCACCATGATGGTCGCCAAGTGCTGTCATAATGTGAACACCGACTGAGAATCGGTTGTTAATCCTCGACATATTGTTACAATAAATATAACATTTTGGTCAAAGGAAAAATTCACGGAAGACTGTCTTTATGCGCAGTGCAACCGGAACGATTAAACGGTGCTCGTGGGTGAGTGTCGATGATCCGCTTATGCTCGAATATCATGATCGCGAGTGGGGTGTCCCTGTCCACGATGACCGCAAGCACTTTGAATTTCTCGTGCTTGAAGTTGCGCAAGCCGGGTTGAGCTGGACGATTGTACTGAAGAAGCGGGAAGGTTATCGGCGCGCTTTTGATGGGTTTGATCCCGAGAAAGTGGCGCGATATTCGGTTCGACGAATCGAGAAGCTCATCTTAAATTCTGAGATCATTCGCAACCGAATGAAGATCGAGGCCGCTGTGCGTAACGCAGGCGCATTTCTCAAAATCCAGGAAGAGTTCGGGAGTTTCGATTCTTATTGCTGGCGTTTCGTTGATAGACAACCGAAGCTGAACCGGTGGAAGACCATGCGGCAGATTCCTGCGACTTCACCTGAATCCGATTCATTCAGCAAGGACCTCAAGCAGCGAGGATTCAGTTTCGTTGGTTCGACCGTCGTGTATGCCCACATGCAGGCGGTAGGACTGGTAAATGATCATCTTGTCGATTGTTTCCGTTATCGGGAGATCCGCCAGAATTGGAAGGCGGATCTTTTCACGTAAATCAAGAGTGCCGAGGTGGCGTTGAAAAACGAGAAAAGCTCGTGATCTCCTGATCGCAACACTGGGTTGTCTTCTCCTCAGCACACGGGCTGCCGAGCCGATGATTGGCTATAACGAAAAATGGAATCTGCCCAAGCCATTGTGTCCGATACAGGTGGATTAGTGGCATCCGATCACTCATACCTCAAACTCTCCACCGGATCCATCTGCGCTGCCCGAACCGCCGGCACGGTGCCAAACAAAATACCGACTAGTGACGAAACGACTATGGCGATGATAGCCGAAAGGCCTGAAATCGGCACCCGGTACTCAGTCAGGAAGCGGATGGAGTAAGGCAGGGCCAGGCCGATCACAATCCCGACGAGTCCTCCACCTACGGAAATCAGTATTGCTTCCGATAAAAATTGGAAGCGAATTTCGCGGTTCGTCGCTCCCAACGCCTTCCGAATCCCGATCTCCCGGATGCGTGCGCTTACCGTCGCCAACATGATGTTCATGATTCCGATCCCGCTGACGATCAGAACGATTGTCGCTACACCGAGCAGGACCATCGTGAGCGCATTCGCGGACTTTTCTGCCAAAGCCACCAGTTGAGTGAGGTTGGTAACGTTGTAAACCGACTCCGCCCGGTGACGCGCCTGAATAACCCGGCGAATCTGCTCAGTGACGGGTTCGACCATCGACGGGTCTGTGACCGAAAAGTAAATCAGCTTGGCGGTCGGGAGTTCGGTGAAATAACGGGCAACTGCAAAGGGGATCAGAAATGTATTTTTGGTGACTTCAGATTGCCCGAAAGTATTTACTCGCTCACGGAATGTTCCGATGATGGTGAAGGGAAGACCGCTCAGCTTAACGCTCTTGCCGACGGCGGCATCGGACGATCCCCAAATTTCCTCCGCCATTTTGTCTGTGACCAATCCAACCTTGTTATGGGAGCGGGAGTCCTGTTCGTCGAAAAAACGCCCCGATACCGTAACGATGTTTCTTACGGTTTTGTATTCCGGATAGACCCCCAGAATTTGGATATCACGTTCTTTGCCGCCTCCGAGAGGAACACGTTCGCCAAGGGAGGCGACCGGTGATGCCGCAACCACGCCCGTCACCTGCTCCATAACGGCGCGAGCATCATCTGCAGTCAGCGGATCAGGCGTTGCCGTAGTAATCCGCTGCGATCCGCCTGCTTCGTATTCCGCGTAGATGAGATTGGCACCGATTCCCTGAATTTGATTCAGGACATATTGCTTTCCGGTCAGCCCGATCGTGACCACAAGGATAAGCGACGCGGTGCCAATTACCATCCCAAGGCTGGTAAGCAGGAATCGAACCTTGTTGCCGCAGAAATTCTCGTACGCGAAGTTCAGGATTTCGCTGAAAGCGAGCTTGGGCGTGAGCTGCGAAACTGCGGTTGAAACTTGCATACTTACGTTAAATTTAGATGTTACGCGCAGTGCCGGAGAGTCGCAAAGTTGGGAGCGAACTACCTCGTTGAATAGCAAAGCCGGACCAAAATCGGCCGACCACCCGGGGGTGAACACCCGGAGCGTCAGCAGATTTTTCCCCGATTCTTCGCGCACCATGTTCATGGCCGCGCTGGTCATTCGATTCATCGCCTGCGCTTTCGCCTACACGGCTCTGCTGGATCCATCCCGAGATCATTGGGAGTTCGGCTGGGAAACTGGGCGGGTGGCGCATTCATTGGCTGTAGGCCAAGGATTTGCATCTCCCTGGCCGGGCACGGGCGGTCCAACAGCCACAGTCGCACCCGTCTATCCCTTAATGCTCGCCGGAATCTTCCGCCTACTCGGCAGCTTTACGACGGCTTCTGCTCTGGCAATTCTGGCGCTGAATAGTCTGTTTTCGGCGTTGACCTTATTGCCGGTGTGTCGTATCGCAGCGAAAGTATTCGGTGAAAGCACTTCTCGATGGGCGGGATGGATCTGGGTACTGTACCCGTTCGCAACTTATTTTGCTGCTACACGGGTATGGGAAACGTGTCTCACGACGCTGCTGTTCAGCGTGGTTGTGCTGGTGACGTATCGCGTCGCGGAAGAAGACAACTTCTGGTTATGGATCGGGTACGGTGCGCTCTGGGGCCTCACCGCGTGCACCAGCCCGGTGACATTATCGGCTCTACCGCTCCTCCTTTGCTGGATTGGATATCGCCGCCGTTGGGCCGCAACATTCTTTCGTAATGTGAGCCTGGCGGCGCTGGTGCTCGCTGTCTTTGCCAGCCCATGGTTCGTGCGAAACTACCGCGTATTCCAGCACTTCATTCCTTTTCGCGACAATCTTTGGCTGGAATTTCACGTCGGGAACAATGGCGATACGTCGGATGTCTATATCGACGCCGCACATCCCGCTCACAATCCCGCGGAGCTGCAGCAGTATCGCGAACTGGGGGAGATCGGCTACTTCGAAGCCAAGAAAGCCGAGGTGCTCGAGTTCGTACAATCGCATCCTGGATTCTTCCTGTGGGTCACAGCTCGTCGCGTTTTGCTGACGTGGGCTGGCTTCTGGAGCTTCAGCCGGCAGTTCCTCGCAAACGAGCCATTTGAAATTCCGAATATGGCGATGAGCATCGTTACGCTTGTGTTGCTAGTTCGTGGAATTCGACACGCGTGGAACTCCGCGCGAATGCCGAGCGTCCCGTTGCTTTTGTGTTTGCTGGCGATACCCGCCGTCTATTACGTCACTCACGTAGACGCGAACTATCGCCATCCTGTTGATCCTGAGATTATTCTCTTGGCAGTGTACGGAATCGTCGCGAAACGATCGCTGAGTGGGCGTCAAGATAGGATTTCAGCGGTTGCGAATGCCTCTAAGGTTGGGACTTCTTGAGTTCCGCGAAAACCTTTTGGACCTGCTTCCTTGTGTCTTCGATCGTTCCGCTGTTATCGATGACAAAGTCTGCGGCTTGGATTTTGGCTTCCTGCGGCGCCTGGGCCATCATGCGGCGTGTGACTTCGCGGCGGGCCGATTCTGTATCCACGCGCTGGCGCTCTTCCCATCGTTCAATCCGTTGTTGCGGTTTGCAGCTTACGACGATGATGCGATCAAAACGCTTTCGCAGTCCGGCTTCGAGCAGTAAGGCAGCTTCGAGCATCACGATGGCGTTTGGCTCGCGAGCAGCGATCTCCTCCATGCGCTTCTCATATCGCTTGATGATGCCAGGATGCAGGAGGCTGTTCAGCTCGTAGATGCGCGGGCGGCGTTGATCAAACGCCAACTCCGCCAGCTTCGCGCGCTGAATGGTTTTATCTGGGTTGAGAATTTCTGCGCCGAAACGTTTGACGATCTCGTCATACACCGGCTCGCTTGGCGCCATCAGCTCATGGCCAATTTTGTCGGCGTCAATGATATGCGCCCCCAGTTCGGCAAACATCCCGCCGACGAGGGATTTTCCGGTCGCAATGCCGCCTGTCAGTCCAACTTTGAGCATGTTCCGCCCAAAAAATCATTTCACCACAGAGACACAGTGGCGCAGAGAAAACAAAATCATTCAAGATGCGGGAACTCTGATCATGCTTTCTCCTGCGGCTCTGTGTCCCGGTGGTGAAAACTACGCAATTGAGCTCTCGCGCCCGGGCCTTCCTCTTCTCATCCTCGCTGCCTTCACTGTGTTCGCCATGAGCATCGCAATCGTGAGCGGGCCAACGCCGCCCGGTACCGGCGTGATCGCACCCGCGACTTCGGCTACCTCCGGATGTACATCTCCCACCAGGACCGATCCCTTCGCCTGAAATGCCTCTTCACGCTTGCGGCTTCCGGCAAAAAGGCGCGAGAACTCCACAGGATCAGTCACACGATTCATGCCGACGTCAATCACAGTCGCGCTGGGACGAACGAAATCCCTGGTAATCATTCCCGCGCGCCCGATGGCTGCGACCAAAATGTCGGCGCGCCGGCAGACTTCAGCCAAGTCCCGAGTCTTCGAATGACAAACCGTCACAGTTGCATTCCCGTTCAACAGCAGCATTGCCATTGGCTTTCCCACGATGTCACTGCGACCGACGACCACCGCTTCCTGTCCTGGAATCTTTACTGCAGAACGCGCCAGCATTTCCATGATCCCAGCTGGGGTGCAGGGAACCAATCCCGGCCGTTGCGTGGAGAGGAAGCCGACATTCATGGGATGAAAGCCGTCCACATCTTTTGCAGGATCAACTGCGAATAAGACTTTCTTGGAATCTACCTGCGGTGGCAGCGGCAACTGCACGAGGATGCCGTCAATTTCATCGCGCCGGTTCAAATCTTCGACCAGCGCCAGCAGCTGCTCAGTCGTTGAACTCGCGGGCGGCGTGTGCTTCTCGCTGTAGACCCCGACTTCCTCGCTGCTTTTAACCTTGCCGCGAACATAAATTTCCGAAGCCGGGTTGTTTCCCACGAGCACAACGGCCAGCCCCGGCCGCATTCCGGCGGCAGCCATGGCGCGAACGTCCGCCACCGCTTCCGCGCGGATTTCTGCAGCGATTTTATTCCCGTCGAGAATTGTTGCGGGCATGAGAGTGAACTGGAGATTCTAGCATCCGCCGGGCATCACGCTGCCCGCATCAGGGTACCTTAGCTTCAAGCCATGTACGTCCATTGAGCCGGTACAGCAATGACTGTATTTCGTGAGCCCGATTTGTCGGCTACCCTACAGTTAACTTGCCCAGGCACACCGAGAGCAAAATCGACGAACTCTGCGCCAAAGCCAAGGCCGCGAAGACCGAGCGGGAAGCCAAGCGCCTGGTGGTGGAATTACGGTCCGCGCTTTCAGAGCACATAGGCTTAGCCAGACAGTCTCTCGAAGCACAAGTCAGTGCCTTAAGCACCCTCGAAGCGAAAACAAACCCATACCTCCCGAAGACGAAAAGGGCCAAACCTCGAAAGCGCCAGGAAAAGAACTCTGCTTCCGGGCAGCCGCCTGATGAAGGTTCATCCCGCCTTAATGCTGCGTGAATTCCGCATCGAACTGATGGATCACGGCATAGCACTCGCAGGCCGCCATTTCCAGTTTCTTCCGGTTAACGATCTTCACGCCTCCATACATGTACTCGATGATCCCGCGCGTCTGAAGCGATCCAGCAGCCAGGCTGACGCTCGGCCTGTCTGTTCCCAGCATCATCGCCAGAAAGTCATGGGTAATGCGCAGAACCGCTGATTGAGTTCTGTCTTGCGTCAGCAGCAACCATCTTGCTAAACGCTGTTCGAGGGTATGCAGGCGATTGCATCCGCCGGTTTGGCCAACTTGCAGGCCTTGAATGACAGCGTAGCGCATGAGCATTGCATGAAAGCGCGGGCTGGTTGGGAGCAGCTTCTCCAGGATTGCAACACTGATTCTGAACCCTTCTCCTGAGACCTGGACAACGGCGCGGTGCGGGTTCCGTCTCAACCCAATGACCATCGGGGTCGGGGTGAAACCCTCCCGGCCGATGACTCCGATCTCCACGCTCTTTCCATTTTGTCCGGCTACGACAATCGAGACCATGCCGTTGTTCAAGAAATATGCGAATTGAACCTTGCGGCCTGGCTCATGCAGATTGCGATGATGAGGTAAATCCAAGAACTCCAAATGAGGGCGAATGTATACGTATTCCGTCTCCGGCACCGCCAGAAGGATAGAGTTGCTGACTGGTTTTCCGACGACGTTCGTGCGTTCTCCGGAGCGCAGAGGCTCACACCGCTTTCTGGGCTTTCGCATGGTTACCTCCTGATCCAATTTTCGATTTTGAGATGCAATGCGAGCTGGTTTAACAGGCTGAGTCCAAAGGGAAAAACCCCATATTGCGATACAGATTTCAGGGTATGTGAAAAGTCTTTGATATCAGATACTTTGTAAGCTACGGAACGTTCCGGTCACGCCTGCTTGGGAAGTATGAAATGCCGTCTCCACGAATCCTGATTGTCGATGATTCCGCCCTGCTGAGGTCTGCGCTCTGTGGTCTTTTTACCAGCGCAGGGAATTACGAAATCATCGAGGCAGAAGACGGGAAGAACGCCATCTCTTTGGCCGAGCAGCAGCGGCCGGATGTAATCGTTATGGATTTCGCCATGCCTGCTATGGACGGGCTGGCTGCCACACGAGAGCTGCGCAAGCGGATGCCAGGCGTTCCTGTACTGATGTACACCCTGCACTACACGCCACAACTTGTGGCTGATGCGAAGAATGCAGGAGTGAAGAAGCTTATTTCCAAGTCGGATGGCGCGGACCTGATCGCCGCAGTCCGAGAGTTACTCGCCTCCTCTCATGGCGCGAATCCCGATCCTTCAAAAGTCGGCGAACTGGCCGCCATGCCGGCGACGCACTCGGCATCTTAGGTGCGTCTGGTTCCCGTTTGCAACCCACAGTAATCGCGAGACTCTAGTGCTCGTCGCGATTGCTTCGTCCGTAAGGGAACTCAGGCGTACCCGCTTTACCGATATTTTCTTCCGCAAATACACGCACGCGGTCCAACGCTGTCTGGAGCTTCTGCAGATATTCCTTATCGCCACCATGCGCCGGCACGGGGATTTCCGTGCTAATTCTCATCAAGGCGCGGCAGAACGGCTTCGGAATCATGGCCTTGTCCCAGGTGTTCAGCACCCACGCGCGGTCAAGCGCGATGTGAAATACCACCATCGGCGCTCCCGTGCTTCGCGAAAGCACCACCGGCCCCGGCTTTGCGACATACCGGGGACCTTTTGGACCGTCAATGGTGAACGCGGCTGTCCACCCCTGCTCTAGTTCGCGCCGCATTCCGAGCAGAGCCCTAACTGCACCCTTTGAACTCGAGCCGCGTACTTTCACGAATCCGAACTTCTGCATGATTCGACCCGTGTATTCGCCGTCAAAGCTGTCGCTGCTCATCACGCGGACATCCAGGTCGCGGCACCAGTACATCGCCGGAATCATGCAGTTATGCCAGAAGGAATAGACTCTAGGCCGTTCTGCAAGGCTCCTTGGTGACTCGCCCTCCCATGAGATCGCGAACCTGATGGTTGGGCCGAGCAGTCGGATGACGAGAAATCCCGCCCAGGTAATGAGCCACAGAAGGATTCGCTGTTTGAGGGTGAACTGGCGCCAGGGCTTATCGACGCGCGGTGTGGCCGGGCTCGCAACTGCGCTCACGTCTCAATTGTAGCTTCTGGACTCCTACGATCGAGCGTGAGAAAACTGCTTCAATCCGATGTTTCCAGTTGCTGGTACTTGCCGTTCGAATAGAAATAAAGCACCGAGCTTTTCTACAGCCACTCGACGTTTATACCGTCGAGTTACAGTCTGACATGTTTCGTGTCATCAAAGCCGGTGTATTTCCCAGGAGTCGCTTTTGAAATGACTAAACACGAACAAGCGGAACATCCACATGATCTAGGAGTTTGAGTTCATACCTATCAGAGCCTTTAGCCTTAACCGCCATGACAATTTTGTATCCTCTGGTGGGATCCGACTTCGGCACCCTCAGCACGGCGTAACCAAGTTGAGCGGGGTCCTCAAAGCGCCCTCCGGCTATCCCTGGGCACGCACCGAGTCTCTCATCAGACCAAGTGTCCTTGTCACCCTGGTCAAGGTCCGACATTTGTTTCGCTCGCCATTCAGGGTAATTGTCATGCAACAAGCCTCGGACTGTGGCAGGCAATGGCACCTTGTCACACCGATCGGCGGCTGCTGCTGATATAGGCTGCACAGCGATGAAGGCGAGGATGAAGGCGAGCAGAACCAGCTGAACACGCATGGTCCATATCGTACGAAATGCAGTCTGCAAGACCAAGTTACCTCCGGATAGCTGAGAGCCAGGACTATGGGGCGTCTGCGGGTTTGCACTTGAGCTATCCTGCGTTGTGCACGCAGCGCTCAAACACGTTGACCATCGTCCCTGGTCCGTGCCCTCAGCCCCGTGGATCATGCAACAAATCTGGAATGACCTTCTCTTCGCCCACTGGCCAGTTCCCGCTGGAGCGCTCTGTCCACTGATTCCCTCAGTCTTGCCGCTCGACACCTTCGACGGCGAATGCTGGGTCGCGGTAACGCCGTTTCACATGACCGGTGTTCGAGCGCGATGGATGCCGCCGATCCCTGGTACTGGTCGGTTTCCTGAACTGAATGTTCGCACGTACGTTACGTATGGCGGCAAGCCGGGCGTGTTCTTTTTCAGCCTTGATGCGGCTAGCCGCCTGGCTGTCTGGGGAGCTCGAAAGGCTTATCACTTGCCCTACTACTTCGCGCAAATGAAAGTTACGCACGAAAACGGCCGCTTTCGATACCAATCAGTGCGCAACCCAGGCACGTCGCTACGAGCAAGCTATTCTGCGGTTGGTAGGGTGCAGCTTCGCACACCGGGCACCATTGAGCATTGGCTGACGGAACGCTACTGCCTCTACACGGTTTTCCGTGGCTCTGTTTACCGCGCGGAAATTCACCACGAACAATGGCCCCTGCAGGATGCGCAAGCCGAAATTTCGGCCAACACAATGGCCAGCGCGTCAGGGATCGTGCTCCCTGACATTTCACCCCTGCTGCATTTTTCGAAAAGGCTGGAAGTGCTGGTCTGGCCGTTGCGAAGAGCATAGCCTCGATTCCTAAAACTTATTTCTCGGGATCACCGGCTGACCCGATCGCCATCCCAGCCGATATAATGGCCAGAGTCCTTCCTCCTCTGGAGACATCTAACTACCGTGGACAGAAATCCTTTCTTTTTCAACCACTACGGCCTCACTGAAAACGATTTGGAACGCTATTTGGGAGCGGCACTCTCGGCGGGTGGCGACTACGCGGACCTTTACTTCGAATATCTCTCCTCCACCTCGTTGAGCGTGGATGAGTCCATGGTGAAATCGGCCTCGCAGGGCATTTCTGCCGGATGCGGAATCCGCGTGATCTCCGGCGAGCGCACCGGGTATGCCTACACGGACGATCTTTCTCCGGCGCGGATTCTGCACGCGGCAAAAACCGCGGCGCTGATCGCCAGCGGCCCGGCGAAAACTCCCAGCGCGGGATTTCAGCAGAAGGCCGCCCGAAGTTTGTACCCGGTCACGTTACCTTCGGTTGACGCCGAGATCACAGCCAAGGTCGAATTGGTCATGCGCGGCGACGTTGCCGCCCGCGCATACGATCCGCGAATTAAAGAAGTGCGAGTGAGCTATTCCGACGAACTGCGCAACATTCTGGTGGTTGGCTCGGATGGGACTTTCGCGGAGGACTCGCAGCCGCTGGCACGGTTAAACGTGTCGTGCATTGCCAAGAATGAAAAAAATTCCGCTCGCGGCAGTTCCGGCGGAGGTGGGCGCGTGGCCCTCGACTTTTTCTTTGGCGACAAGACGCCAGAGTATTTCGCGAAAGAAGCCTCACGGCAAGCGATCTTGCAACTCGACGCCCGTGAAGCTCCAGCGGGAGAGATGGAAGTTGTCCTTGGCCCCGGATGGCCCGGAGTTCTGCTGCATGAAGCCGTTGGCCACGGACTCGAGGCTGATTTCAACCGCAAGCAGACTTCGGCCTTTGCGGGGCTGATCGGCAAACGAGTCGCCAGTGAGAAATGCACGGTGGTGGATAACGGCACCATGCCCTGGCGCCGCGGCTCACTCAATGTGGATGACGAAGGCAATCCGACCCAGGAAAACATTCTGATCGAAAAGGGGATCCTCAAGGGATACCTCAGCGACAAATTGTCGGCGCGATTGATGGGCGTGGCCAACACCGGCAACGGCCGTCGCGAGAGCTACGAGCACATTCCCATGCCGCGCATGACGAACACCTACATGGTCGCGGGCGATGACGATCCGGAAGACATTCTTCGTTCGGTTAAACGTGGCGTGTACGCGGTGAACTTCGGCGGCGGCCAGGTGGACATCACGAACGGCAAGTTCGTGTTCTCAGCTTCCGAAGCTTATCTGATCGAGGACGGCAAAGTGACTGCCCCGATTCGGGGAGCAACTTTAATTGGCAACGGTCCGGAAGCTTTGAAGCATGTCTCCATGGTCGGCAACGATTTGAAGCTCGACGAAGGCATCGGTACCTGCGGCAAAGATGGACAAGCCGTCCCGGTTGGTGTCGGAATGCCTACAACGAAGCTGGACCGCATGACCGTCGGCGGAACCGCAAGGCGCGATCCTGGTGGCTTCATGCAGTAGAGCCGGATTCACCAGAGGACACAGAGACACAGAGAGACTCGTTTAAACAGGTTTTCCCTGTGTCTCTGTGCCCCTGTGGTGAAATGATTTTTATGCCTGAAACAACTCTTGAACCGCAAATCGAAACTGACCTCAAATCGCTCGCCCAGGACGTCGTCCGCCGCGCGATGGACGCTGGTGCGACCGCAGCTGAATGCGTGCTTCGCGAAGGCGACGAATTCTCCACGCTGGTTCGCCTCGGACAAGTTGAAATGCTGAAAGAAGCGGGATCAAAATCCATCGGCGTGCGCGTATTTAACGGCAAGCGTGCGGCGAGCACCCATTCGAGCGATTTCTCGCACGAAGGGCTCGAACGCATGCTGAATTCGGCACTCGAGCTCGCCAAGATCACATCCGAAGATCCCTTTGCGGGAATTCCCGAGCCAGATCAACTCGGCTCGATCGCGGGCGATCTTGATCTCTACTCGCCCGACGTTTACTCGCTCCCCGGCGAAGAACGTATCGCTTACGCCCGCCGCGCCGAAAAAGCCGCGCTCGATTTTGACCCGCGAATCAAGAACTCCGAAGGCGGATCGTTTGAGGCAGCGACCGGCCACAAGATCCTCGCCAACTCGCACGGCTTTGTGGGTGAATATCGTCGATCCTATTGTTCAGTGGCGGCCGTCCCTATTGCCCAGGACGACAACGGCGCCATGCAGCGCGATTACTGGTATTCAGTTTCGCGAAATCTTGGCAAGCTCGAATCACCAGAGCAGGTCGGCAAAGTTGCGGCTGAGCGGGCGCTTCGGCGTCTAGGCGCACACAAGGTGAAGACGCAGCACGTTCCCGTCATTCTCGATCCGCTGGTGGCCAACTCGATCCTGCAACACATTTTTGAGGGCGTGAACGGCGATTCCGTTTATCGCGGCGCGTCGTTTCTCGCCGGCAAACTCGGACAGAAGGTGGCGTCTTCAAATGTGACCGTCATTGACGATGGCACCATGATCGGCGGCTTTGGTAGCAGCCCATTCGACGGCGAAGGCATTCCTACTCGCCGCACGGTTGTATTCGATAACGGTGTGCTGAACTCATATTTGCTCAACACCTACACCGCGAAGAAGCTTGGTTTGAAGACAACCGGCAACGCATCGCGCGGACTCGCAGGTACTCCGGGAATTGGCCCCGGGAATTACTTTCTGCAGCCGGGAACGAAAACTCCGTGGCAACTGATTGCCGACGTAAAAGAAGGTTTGTACGTGACCGAGTTCCTCGGCATGGGAGTAAATCTCGTCACCGGAGACTACTCGCGTGGAGCTTCAGGGCTTTGGATTTCTGGAGGCGAGCTGACGTATCCAGTAGAAGAAATAACGGTGGCTGGAAATCTCAAAGACATGTTTATGAATATTTCCGAGATCGCGAATGATCTCGAATTCCGCGGCGCGATCGCCTCGCCGACTATTCGAATCGATGGACTCACGGTCGGTGGCGAGTAAAAATCGTTTTCACCACAGAGACACAGAGGCACAGGGAAATCGGTATTTAGGAATTTGGGTGATTGAGCAGTCGGGAAATCGGATAATGCGAGCAGAGTTTCAATTCCCCAATTACCAAATTTCCCAATTGTTCATTTCATCCCTGTGTCTCTGTGTTCCTGTGGTGAAATCGGCTTTCTGACTCCGCCGACTATAATCCCTCCATGGGCGGGCTGATCCAGCAAACTCCACCGCGGACGGAAGAACGCGACAACAGCCGCTGGATCATCCTTGGGGCGCTGGTAGCAATTGCGGCCATCGTGATCGCATTCGCCCTGCTCACACGCGATAAACACCAGCCGCCGGCTGGGTCTCCTGCTTACGCCGCCAATCTCAAGCTCTCCGACCTCAAGATGAGCCGCGCGCAAAACTTCGTCGGCGCAACCGTCACCTACATTGACGGCACAATCGCCAACTCCGGTGACAAGACGGTAACCCACGCCGTCGTACGCGCAACTTTCCGCGATCCCTACAATCAGGTGGCGCAGATCGAAGACGTGCCCGTGCGCACGCTGCAGCAGTTTGCTACGTATATGGATGCCGTAGACCTTTCCTCTTCGCCGCTTCCGCCCGGGCAAAGCAAGACGTTCCGCCTGACCTTTGAGCACGTCAGCGAGCAGTGGGCGCAGTCGTATCCGGAGCTGCAGGTGGTGGATGTGGTATTGAAGTAGTCGTCGTACGTCGTTGGTCGTTCGTCGTACGCCAGAAACCACCTACTCTAGATGCGCCACAGTCAGGATCAAGCGATTCGTCGCGTGCGACGGACGACGGACGACGGTTTTCTTTACAATCTCCCCATGCCTGAAACCAAAACCGTCCGGCTGACCCAGACGGTCAAAGCTGCGGGTTGAGCTTCCAAGCTGAGTCCGGCGGCGCTGGACAAGGTGCTTGGGAAATTAGCCCGGCAACATGACCCGAATGTTCTAGTCGGCTTCGATCATGCCGACGACGCTGGCGTGTATCAACTCGGACCTGACCAGGCGTTGGTGCAGACCGTGGACTTCTTCACGCCCATCGTGGACGATCCCTACACCTTCGGCCAGATCGCTGCGACAAATTCTCTGAGCGATATCTACGCGATGGGCGGCAAGCCACTGACTGCTCTCGCCCTCGTCTGCTTCCCCGAAAAGGCTGACCTGGAAATCCTGGAGCACATTCTGGCTGGCGGTCTTTCGAAGATGGTCGAAGCCGGATGCACCATCATCGGGGGCCACAGCATTCGCGACGACGAAACCAAGTTCGGATATTCAGTCACTGGTCTAATCGATCCCCAGCGCGTGCTGAAGAACGGCGGCGCCCAACCCGGGGACAAACTGCTGCTGACCAAAGCCCTTGGCACCGGTGTGATCTCGACTGCGATCAAGAAGGGCGTAGCCAAGCAGGGATGGATTGATGCAGCGGTGAAATCAATGACTACGTTGAACAAGTCCGCGGCAGAAGTAGTCACGATTGGCCATGTGGGGACGGGCGCCTCGCCCGTCCAGGCGGAGCGAAACTCCGCAGCCAACGACCAACGACCCAAGACCAACGACGGTTGCCCGGTTCACGCCCTCACCGACATCACCGGCTTCGGCCTGATCGGTCACTTGCGGGAGATGATACTGGCATCGGAGAACGTGTCGGCCGCCTTAATTGCCAACAGAGTTCCTTTGCTCGAAGGCGCTCTCGACTGCGTCCGCGCAGGCCACATCCCCGGAGGCCTCAAGACCAATCGCGAATTCGCCGAATGCACGGTCGAGTACGATTCCGGAGTTCCAGAAGACCTCAAGACCATTTTCTTCGACCCCCAGACTGCTGGAGGATTGCTCATCTCCGTTGCCGCTGAACATTCCGCCGCTCTGAAGATGGCTCTTGCGTCAGCGGGTGTGCCCTGCGTAAGAATTGGCGAAATCTTATCCAAGCAAGATCATTTAATAAGAGTCGCCACGTAAGCGCCTCCTGATGGCCGGTGGTTGCTTTCCTTGACTTGCGTCAGGAAAACGACCTACCATGCGTTGCCCGCCGCAGGGGAATCCCCGCCATCGTGCCCGAAACCATTTCGCACTACCGGATAATCCGCAAATTGGGCGGCGGAGGCATGGGTGTGGTTTACGAGGCTGAGGACTTGCGCCTGGGACGACGCGTAGCACTAAAGTTCCTTTCTGAAGCCCTGGCCAAAGATCCCCAAGCCCTTGAGCGCTTCGAACGCGAGGCTCGAGCCGCCTCCGCGCTCGATCACCCGAACATCTGCACGGTGTATGACTTTGGCCAGCACGAGGGTCAGCCGTTCATCGCCATGCAGCTGCTGGAGGGGCAAACGCTTGCCGCCCGCATCCTTGGAAAGCCACTCGATGTAGAGTTTGTGCTTGAACTGGGAACACAGATCGCCGACGCCCTGGATACCGCTCACACCCGAGGCATTGTTCATCGCGACATCAAACCAGCAAACATCTTCCTGACCACACGCGCGCAAGCCAAAATCCTAGATTTTGGGCTTGCCAAGGCGCTTCATACCCGTCCGGTAGGCGAAGCGATCGGCGCAACTGCAGCGCCAACAATCACTCAGGAGCGTCTCACCAGCCCAGGCGTAGCGCTCGGCACGGTTGCATATATGTCACCCGAGCAGGTGAGAGGCAAGGCACTGGACCCCGCCCAGACCTGTTCTCCTTCGGTGCCGTGCTATATGAGATGACCACTGGCACGCTGCCTTTTCGCGGCGAGACATCAGGTTCGCTCTTTGATTCGATCCTTAATCGCCAGCCAACCTCCGTTGTCCGCCTGAATCCCGATGTGTCTCCGAAGCTGGAGGAAATCATCAACAAAGCACTCGAGAAAGATCGCGACCTTCGCTACCAAACAGCCGGGGAGTTGCGCGCGGACTTAAGACGTTTAAAGCGCGACAGCGAATCGGGGAGAGTTATGACCACTGGAACTGTATCCCCCGCTGAGGTGGCTGCTCGGCGCTGGTCGCGGGCTGTCGTTTTCAGCCTCGCAGTCTCCGCTTGTTTTGTTGCGGCGGTGCTGGCGTACGTTTTTCGGCCTGAGCAACCTCCACCAAGAGTTACTGGTTCCAAGCAGATCACTTCTGACGGATTCCAAAAACTTTGGATGGTGTCGGACGGGAATCGGCTCTACCTCACGGAAACTTCCAGTTCAAGATTCCTCCCGGTTCAGGTAGCGACTGCAGGCGGCGAGGTTGCACCTTTCAATATCCCTCTTGAAAATCCCTTTATTGCTGATGCTGCACGTGACGGATCGGAGTTGCTTCTCACCGGCGGTCCGAACCCATTTCAAGGAAGGAATCCCTTCTGGTCATTGCCGCTTCCAGCAGGCTCCCCAAGACGATTAGGTTCACTGATGGGACACGATCCGGTTTGGGGACCGCGCGGACAGTTGGTGTTCGGGCAAGGTAACGACATATTCGTAGCCGAACACGACGGAGCTACGCCAAGGAGGCTGTTGACCGCGCCGGCGGTGCCTATGAATATCGCGGTTTCTCCGGATGAAACTCGCATCAGATTCACAGCACTTGATCCTGTGACCACCCTTTCTGAACTTTGGGAAGCACGCGCCGACGGCACCGCCTTGCACCGCCTTCTGCCGGGCTGGAATAAGCCGCCAAACGAGTGTTGCGGCGGTTGGACCGCCGATGGGGATTACGTTTTCACGAGCACGCGCGATGGAACCAGCAACATCTGGATTCTTTCTGAGCATTCGAGCTTCTGGCACAAGAGGTCGCCCAAGCCAGTGCAGCTCACAGCCGGTCCCCTGGCTTTCTATGGTAGCGGCATATCGAGTAAGGACGGAAAGAAGCTCTTCGTGCTCGGAATGAAGCAGAGAGGAGAGTTGGTGAAATACGACGTTCGATCGCGGGAACTGGTCCCTTTTCTTGGCGGAATCTCCGCCGGCGATGTTGATTTTTCTCGTGATGGCAAGTGGGTAACGTACGTAAGTTATCCTGACGACACACTTTGGCGAAGCCGACCCGATGGCAGCGAGCGGCTGCAGCTCACCTATTCGCCAATGCGTGCGGGCGTGCCTCACTGGTCGCCAGACGGCCTGCAGATTGCGTTCTCCGGTATCACATCGGGAAAGCCATGGAAGATTTTCCTCATCTCCAAAGACGGTGGCACTCCTACAGCGGTAACGTCCGACGAGGACACCCAAGAGACCGATCCGGGTTGGTCGCCCGACGGGAAGTCCTTGGCTTTTGGACATGGTACTCCCCCACTGGAACACATCTTCATTGAAGTATTCGATATTCAGAGCCACCATATTTCCCAGCTCCCAGGTTCGCAGGAAATATGCTGCTCTCGGTGGTCGCCGGATCAACGATAAATAGCAGGGATATCAAATGACGGCCAAAAGCTTTTGTCGCTGGACTTGAGAAACAAACAAACGCGGGAACTGGCGCACAAAACCACTATCGGCTATGTGTCCTGGTCGAGCGATAGTCACTACGTTTATTTCGACTCCCTATTTGAAGAAAACCCTTCTTATTATCGGCTGCGAATTGCAGACGGGAAAATGGAAACCATCGTAGATCTGAAGCAAGTCCGCACTTTCCCGAGTCAATTTGGAGGTGGCTCGTGGACCGGGCTCGGTCCCGGTGACACGCCGTTGTTCGTCCGCGATACCAGTACGCAGGAAATCTACGCTTTGGATTTGCAGTATCCCGAGTGACGGCGCATCGAACCTTTTTGCGGGTTCAATCCGGCTTGCCAGATCAGTGACATTCCAGCCCCGCACGAAGGTGCTGATCGAAGTAGCCCTATAGTTATCCTCACATCCCGCTCAACGGTTGGTACGATTGCTGCACTTCCCCGCCCATCGTCAAATCACCTGGAGGTAACCAATGGCAACACCCGGAGTAGGTGTAGGTTCCGCTTCGCAAGGTTCAGTGGCCGGTGCAATCGAGCTGAAACTTCGCGCAGAGCGAGTGGTGAAGGCCGGCGCGGGCTGGTTTATCACCGTGGCGGTCCTGTCGTTGGTGAATTCTGTTTTGTCTATGACCGGGGCGCCAATTCGTTTCATCTTCGGCCTTGGCGTTTCAGAATTGGTTGACGCTCTGGCGCACCAGGCGGGACAGACCGGCTTCACGCTTGATCTCATCATCAACGGTCTTGTTGCTGCGGTGTTCGTGCTCTTTTGGAAGTTCGCACGCCAGGGTGCGCAGTGGGCCTTCATCGTCGGCATGGCAATTTATGCCCTCGACGCAGTGCTTGTGCTCTATTTCAAGGACATTCTGGCAGCCGCATTTCACGCCTATGCGCTCTACCGGATGTACACCGGGATGAGCGGCATTCCAGCACTGCAGAAATCACAACAGGCGATGGTTTCCGCAGGAGCTCCGATTCAGCCGCGATAGGTTCGTGGCTCTTGAGAAGAGCGCGAGAACTGCCGGTTGGGGGTAGATTTCTTCTTCCTGATGGCTGACGGCTGATGGCTACTTCGCGGCCATCTTCTTGACCATGGCGACCACCAGCTTGCGGTCGCTGTCGTTCAAGTTGCCGGAATAGCGGCGAATTTGCGTCAGGAAGCGGAGTTCGTCGTCGGAAAGTTGGGGAAGGGCCTTCGATCCGTTACTGTTCCCGGGTTCGGAGAAGAAATGGGAGAGCGGAAGCTCCATGGCTCCGGCAATTTTCGAGAGCGTATCAAGCGAAGGAACGGTGTGACCGTTCTCAACCCGCGACAGATAGCACCTCAGAAGTCCGGTCCGCTTTTCAATGTCGCCCTGCGACATCCCCTTTTGCAACCGGAATGATCGGATTGTCACCCCAATATTCATCAAAGGAGTCAGTGCATGGTAACCAGAGTAGTACTCGTTGGCAAGAGAAAAGTTTCGATAGCTGCAAACATGCGGAACGCAAAATTTTAGCCACGGATTTCCACAGATCCGCACGGATTCCGAACTGAATGTGCCACGGATTTAGCGAACGAACGCGGATTGACACCATTCTGGCGTTGCCCTGCGCTTCTTAACCGAGTTGATCCGACGAATTCCCCAACAATCCCTGGATCGATTTGCTTTGCGACCTTCGCGAGACCTTAGCGACCTTTGCGGTTAAAAGCTCTTAACCGCCAAGGTCGCAAAGAAGAGCCGCAAAGCGCGTGAGATAAACCGTTAAACTCGCGGGCCCTTCTTAGCTTTTCAAGTGGCGCGCGAAAAACATGAGAATCTTGCTCCACGCGTCGGCGGTATCTTCAGGTTTGTATCCCGCACCGTTCACCGGATTCTGGAAGCCATGGCCCGCGTCGGGATAGATCGTGATATCGCCTTTCTTGCCGAGCTTGTCGAGTTGCTCTCCGAATTTCTTGACGTCACCTGGAGTGATCCCCTGGTCGTGCGCGCCGAACAGCCCGAGGATCGGGGCGTTGAGTTTCTTGAGTTCCTCCGGCGATGCGGACACATCGCCGTAGTTAATTACGTCAGCGGCAAGCGTCGGTTCCGCGATTGCGAGCTGAAGCGAGAAACCGCCACCCCAGCACCAGCCGATCGCGCCGATTTTGTCCTTCTTTACGTCGGGACGAGACTGCAGATATGCAAACGCTGCCTGCGCATCGCGTTTCACCCGGTCCGACGGCGCGCGCGAGAGTTCATGGGCTTGATCGCGAGTCGTCGCAACTTTGCCGCGATAGAAATCCACGGCGAGCGCCACGTAGCCCTGGTCTGCGAGCTTGCTGGCCTGATCCTTGACCCAATCATTCAGGCCCCACCACTCATGTATGACGATGACGGCGGGAAACGGCCCTTTGCCGTCCGGCATGTAAGCGACGGCGTTAACGGTATCGGCGCCGCTCTTGAAGGTGACGTCTTTTGGCGTGGCGGCGAAGGCGCAATGCGTCAGGAACGCAAGAAGAGTCAACAGAAAAAACTTCTTCATAATCTCACCTCACTGTAAAACTGGACTGTCAGGCCCAACTGGGTGCAACTCTTCGACATGCAAGATCCCCGTTTCTTCAATCGAAAAATAACCCATGCCGCCGCTGCGCAGCGCCGTGGGGCTGGCGGTAACGATGTATTTAAGGACACACCCGTTCGCGACGCCTGACTTCGGTTCCAGATTGAAAGAGTAAGTGCCCTCTCGATTGCTTCGCGGGACGGGAAGCGTAGACAGATCAGTGGCGAAACATCCGTGCTCGCCCGAAATTTCTCTTGTGCTGGGAAGACATTGCGCAGGTGTCCGACTGCCGCGGATTCGTTCGCTGCGATGCGGTTCATTTCTATGGGTGGAAAAAAGAGCACAATGTATATAAGAACTCCGAGGGGCAACGCTGCAATCCACATCAGCCGCTTTTGCCAACTCTTTTGTTTCATCAAAGTTGAAGTTCCATGTACAGCGCGCCCTCTATCGGATTCGGCCGATAAGGCGCAATCTCCCGAAAGCCAAGTTGTCTATACATCGCGACTGCGGTGCGCATCACCGGCTCGACGGTGTCAAGGCGCAGTTTCTTATATCCGATTTCAAGAGCCTCTACGATGATGCGCTCGGCCAGGGCTTTGCCCAGCCCCTTGCCGCGAAACTGCGGACGGACATAGAGCCGCTTCATCTCGCCTATGTCGTTGTCGATCATATGCAGCGCGACGCATCCCGCCGCTTCGGCGCCGAAATCCGCCAGCAACAGACGTCCTTTCGGTGGCGCAAAGTCGCCCGGCAATCCAGCGAGTTCCGTGTCGAAGCTTTGGAAGCACAAGCTGAAGCCAAGAGATTGAGCGTATTCGAGGAACAGCTCTCGGACGATAGCGATCCGCTCGGGGGAATCAGCCTGCGCCGCCCGCAATTCGGGACTTTTTGCCGTCAGCATAGACATCGTCCTACACAAAAATGTCCCTGGATGCCTTCCGGAGATGCGAAATCAGCAAGGAACGAAACCAAAATTCCGCCTAAACACCACAGAATGATGCCAGATCTGGTTCGTTTTCCTTCCTCTCCGCCTATGATCGCAGCCAGGATGAACCATTCCAGCAGTCGCACCGGAGAGTAGATTGCGATGTACTTTCCGAGCAGATTCTCCGGTCCAGTCGAGAACGCAAGAAAAATCACGACCCCGAAGCCGATTCCGATCACCAGTCGCACTGCACCCAACCCCACAGCCTTTGGGAGAGTCGCCGACGCGGGACGCCAGAGCCGCAGACCAAACCAGCACCAGCCCACGTAGGCGATCAGCTTTACGGCAACGTAAAGAGCGTATCCCATTCGGAATTTGCGCCGCCTACTCTAACCCATCAGCATACCGCCGTTCACGTTCAGCACGTGTCCGGTGATATATGCGGCTTCATCCGACGCGAGAAACGCCACGCAACTAGCAACTTCTTGCGGCGTTCCCACACGCCCAAGCGGAATCACCTTCAACGCGTTTTCTTTCAGCTCCACCGAAAGCTCAGCCGTCATCGCGGTTTCAATAAATCCCGGTGCGACTGCGTTGCAGGTGATATTTCGCGATCCCACTTCGCGCGCAATCGCCATGGTCAGGCCGATCAATCCCGCCTTCGATGCGGCATAATTCGCCTGTCCAGCCTGACCCATCTGGCCGAAAACCGAGGTGATGTTGATGATCCGTCCCCAGCGCTGGCGGAGCATGGAGCTGATCGCCTGCTGGCTGCAGAGGTATGCCGACGTCAGGTTCGTGTTCAGCACCGCGTCCCAGTCCGCGCGCCTCATGCGCATGAGAAGCTGGTCGCGCGTGATGCCCGCGTTGTTCACGAGAATGTCAATTTTGTCGAGGTCGGAAACGATCTGCTTGAACGTGGCTTTGATCTGGTCTTCGTTCTCGACGTCGGCCGCAAAAACGTGAGCTGGTGAAGCCCCCGATATCTCCTTCGCGACGTCTTCTAACTTCTCCTGGTTGCGTGCGACCAGCGCCACACTCGCTCCGCACTGCGCCAACCTCAGCGCGCAGGCGCGCCCAATGCCCTGCGATGCGCCAGTGACTACGGCAACGCGTCCACTCAAATTCATAGGTGAGGAAGAATTATATCTGTACAACTTCGACCATGGTTTCCGCATGAGGCTTGATCTTTGGAAGAGCTTATTGGGCATAGTGCCGCAATCCCGACTTTTCCGCGAGCTGGGTAGAATCACGCCCGAGTGCGGAAGCCTTCCTTGCTAAACTTATTTCTTGCCTCCAAGAAGCAAATCCTCGACAGTTGCGGCTGAAGCCGCTGCTACTCCTACGCAGCCGAAGCCGAGGCTCGTTCATCGGCACGATCCCGAACGGCTTTTTCTCATTGATGCGATGTCGTTCATCTTCCGCGCCTATCACGCGATGGCGCGGCAGCGGGGGATGTCCACGCGCAAGGGCCTGCCGACGGCCGCGATCTACGTTTTTGTAAACATGCTGCGAAAGCTCCGCGATGATTTTTCTCCGCAGTATCTCGCGGCGGTTTTCGATGTTGCCGCTCCAACCTTCCGCGATCAGCAATACAAGGAGTACAAAGCCAATCGCACCGAGATGCCGGGCGATCTCGCGCAACAGATTCCCTATATCCGGCGCGCGCTCGATGCGTATCGCATTCCCATTCTCGAGGTCCCCGGCTATGAAGCCGATGACGTAATCGGAACGCTGGCCACAAAAGCTGTTGCTGAGGGCAGGAGCGTTTACGTCGTTTCTAGCGATAAAGACATGCTTCAACTCGTGAACGATCATGTGCTGGTTCTGAATCCGCCCAAGGACAACCTGATCGCCGACGCCGCCAAAGTCGAAGAGATTCTCGGAGTGGCGCCAGAACGAGTGATCGACATAATGGCGCTTCGAGGAGATTCGATCGACAACATTCCCGGCGCGCCGGGCATCGGCGAAAAAGGATCAATCGAACTGATTCAGCGATTCGGCAGTTTGGAATCTGCGCTCGACCGCGCGGGAGAAGTGGAACGTAAGACCTATCGCGAATCTCTGCAGAACAATCGCGAGCAGATTCTGCTGAGCAAACAACTGGTGACAATTGACTGCAATGTAGGGATCGAGCTCGACGCCGACAGGATGCACGCCGGCGAACCGGATGTCGAAGCCCTGCGTGACTTGTTCACGGAGCTGGAATTCACTTCATTACTGAAAGAACTCCTACCCGTCGTCGAGGCGCAACCCGGAAACTATTCCGAGGCAAGATCAGCCGATGACATTCAATCGGCGCTAAAGGCACTGGCCCCGGGAGAGGCTATTGCGATCGCAATTGAGGCCGGCGTCGGAATAAAGCAGCCTGAAGCTGATGAAGAGAATGAGGCCGAGCTGCTTCCTCTCACCAGTGAGCCGCCCGCACCGAAATCCGGAGCCATGGCGGTTTCTGTTCTTCCTGGTTCCGCGATGACCGTCGCTCCTGAAACCGATGCCGCCAGCGCTTTGCGTGGTGCGCTATCAAGCGAGGAGCTGCCCAAAGCGATTCACGACTGGAAATCGGCGATGCACGCCTTGCCGGACATACCGATCGCCGGGATCAGGCATGACACGCGATTGTATTCCTATCTTCTCGATCCGACGTATTCGTCTCACGGGCTACCGGAAGTTGCCCTGCGCCATTTCAATTTGAAGCTCGGTGGCTCGCTCGCCGAGGCTGCGGATATGACTGGCCGCTTGGCCGCGAAGCTGCGAAAAGAACTTGAAGAAGCTGGACTGCTCAAGCTCTACGACCAAATTGACCTACCGCTCCTGCCTGTGCTCACGCGCATGGAGCGGGCTGGAGTGGCGATTGATCGCGCTGCGCTCGGCAAAATGTCGGAGCGGCTGGAACACGAAATCAATGCCAAGGCGCAGGAAATTTACGAGTGTTGCGGTTCGGAGTTCAATATCAATTCGCCAAAGCAGCTTGGCGATGTGCTGTTCAATAAGTTGAATTTGCCGAAACCGGTGAAGTACGGCAAGGGCAAAACCATTTCGACCGCGGTGGATGTTCTCGAAGAGCTTGCTGCCAGCCATCAGGCACCCAAACTGGTCCTTGAATACCGGCAGCTTTCGAAATTGAAATCGACGTATGTCGATGCGCTCCCGGCTTTGCTGAATTCCGGCACCGGGCGGCTGCACACAACGTTCGATCAAACGGGAACAGCGACGGGGCGGCTCTCGTCCGCCAATCCGAATTTGCAGAACATTCCGATTCGCACTGAACTGGGACGCGAGATTCGCGCTGCGTTTACGGCTGCTCCTGGATGCGTACTTCTGGCGGCGGATTACTCCCAGATTGAGCTTCGGCTGTTGGCGCACTACTCGAAAGATCCATTGCTGGTCGAAGCATTCCGAAACGGCGACGACATTCACACGCTGACAGCGTCGCAGGTCTTCGGAGTGCCTCCACTCATGGTCACGCCGGACCACAGACGACAGGCCAAAGTAGTGAATTTTGGAATTGTGTATGGGCTTTCGCCGTTTGGGTTGTCGCAAAACCTCGGCATTGAGACTTCTGATGCGAAGAAGTTCATTGACGCGTACTTTGAGAAATACCGCGGTGTGCGGACGTTCATTGATCGAACCCTCGATGAGACACGGCGCGAGGGCAAAGTTAAGACTCTGTTCGGACGCGTTCGGCCGATCCCTGACATCAACAGCAAGAACTACAACTTGCGCGGATTTGCTGAGCGAACTACGGTGAATACTCCCTTGCAAGGCACCGCTGCTGACCTGATCAAGCTTGCAATGATTCGGATTGACGGCGCAACTCTCGAACGAGGCCTGAAGGCACGAATGACCCTGCAAGTTCATGACGAGCTGGTCTTCGAAGTTCCCGAAGGCGAGATTGACACCATGCGCACGCTCGTGCGTGATCAGATGGAAAATGTGCATCCACTCGAAGTGCCGTTGCTGGTGGAGATTGGCGTGGGAAAGAATTGGCGGGACTTGGAGTAGTCCGCATCCCGCGCCCCAACAATAGAAAGCAACCTAATATTTCTCGTACCTGCTGTGCCCGGCAGATACTCCGCCTCCAATCGCCGAAATTCCTGCCACGTGCCAAACGACCAGAACAACGGCTCACATTGAACGGATGCAGGCAATTTGGAATTAATCTCTTGCTGTAACTGGAATTGGCGGCTCAGCCCTGTAAAGAGGAATGCGTAGCCGGAGATGACAAGGAGGGCTGAAAGACCCAGAAAGATCCAACGCATCGTTCACCGCCCGAATCCCAGCGCCGCTCTGATCTCCCCCGTAATCCCATCCGTCAGCGAATTCATCTTATCTTCCGACTCGGCTTCGACCATCACTCGCGCCAGCGCTTCCGTTCCTGAGTAGCGAACTACCACACGGCCGTTGCCGTTCAGTTCGCGTTGTGCAGCTTCAATCGCGTTCTTCACTGCCGGAACCTGATCAAACGGGACCTTCTCGCGCACACGGACATTCTGAATCCGCTGCGGGAACACTTTCAGGTCCGCAACCAACTCAGCCAAGGAACGCCCGCTACGCGCCATGATATCCATGACACGTAGAGCCGTGAGCAGTCCGTCGCCGGTCGTAGCTTCACCGTCGCGGAAAATAATGTGCCCCGACTGCTCGCCGCCGAGTGTTGCGCCCGTCTTAAGCATCTCTTCGAGAACATACTTGTCACCCACATTCGCGCGCCGCATCCGAATACCCGAATTGCGCAAAGCGATTTCGAGGCCCATGTTCGACATGGTGGTGGCTACGATCGTGTCTCCGTGCAGCAAGCCCCGCGCCTGCATGTCCCGCGAAGCCAGCAGCAAGACCGCATCGCCGTTAACAACCCGCCCTGAGCCATCGCTGAACAGAGCCCGGTCGGCGTCGCCATCGAAAGTGACTCCCAAATCGAACCGCTTTGACGCGGCAATCTGTTTGGCCACTGTCTCCGGATGCAATGCGCCGCACTGCTCGTTGATGTTCTTGCCATCCGGAACAGAATGGATGAATGTCGCTTGCACGCGACAAGCTCGAAACAGCTCCGGAGCTTCGGCGGCTCCCGCTCCGTTGGCGCAATCCACCAGGACACGCAGGCCGGAGAGCTCTGTGCTGACCGTGCTCGCCAACCAACTGATATAGGCCGCCCGCAATCCATGCTCGCCGGGGAGCGATGCTGTCGCCGTTGAATCCGCCGGCACGCCGCCCTTTTCCAGCAACGCGAATATCTCTTGCTCAATTCCAAGCTCGTGCGAATCTGGCAGCTTAAAGCCATCTCCGGAGAAGACCTTGATTCCGTTGTCAGTCCACGGATTATGAGAGGCCGAGATAACCACGCCGGCGTCAAACTTACGAGAACGCGCGAGATACGCAACTCCGGGAGTGGTGATCACGCCTGCGCTGTGTACCTCCACACCAAGCGACGCCAATCCCGCGGTGACCCGATCCGCGATCCATCGACTGGATTCGCGCGTGTCCTGCCCAATGACCACGCGGGCGCGAGGGTTTGTCCGCAGGAGGTCATGCCCCAGTGCGCGTCCGATCACAAAAGTGCTTTCGGCGGTCAGCGGGAACTCGCCAGCAATGCCGCGAATGCCGTCGGTTCCAAAAAGTTTGCGCTCTTGAGATTGCATCGTGGCTGGCATGTTCGCTTGCACAATCTATCGAAATTCGCTGTGAATTGGAAGTCACAGGAGTGCGGCTCAGTTGAGCTTGCCGGTAACCACGAGATACCACAATCCGTAGGCGAGCGCCAGCGACACAATCTTGAGGCCAAGGTTGTGAAGCACATAGCGACGGAAAAAGTCGCCTGGTTTCATCTTCGTGCTCCGGGCTCTTGCTCTGTGGTACGCAATGGCACCTCTTCTTCAGTTTCATCCAGAATGCCTGCGCCGTTGGTGATAGGCGTGGGCAAGACCGTCGGCGGCACATACTTGCGCAAAAGCTCGCCCATGCGCTCACGCAGTTGGTCCACCGTCAGGTCACGCTCAATCGTGCCTCCGACGGCGAGACTGATGGTGCCAGTTTCTTCGGAAACAATCACCGCAATGGCATCTGTTTCTTCCGTGATGCCAACTCCGGCGCGATGGCGCGTTCCCAGTTGCGTGGAGAGTTCGGGATTCATTGAAAGTGGGAGGAAGCAGGCTGCTGCGGCAACGCGGTCTCCGTGTACGATAACCGCTCCGTCGTGCAAGGGGGCGCTTGGCCGGAAAATCGTTGCCAGCAGATCGTAAGAAAGCCGGGCTTCGAGCGCGACTCCGCTTTCAACGTAAGTGCGCAAACCAATTTCTCGTTGAATGACCATCAGCGCGCCCGTCTGGTTCTGAGAGAACAGATTGGCCGCCAGCACGATATCGTCATACGCGTCGGACTCGGCGCTCGAAGCACGCGCCAGCGTCAGGCGCCGTCCCAAGCGGGCCAGGGCTTCTCGGATCTCCGGTGCAAAAACGATAACCAGCGCGATAAACGCATAAGGCCGAACGTGGTTGACAATCCACGTCAGCGTAATCAGTCCTTCGAGCTTGAGGAAGTAGACGGCAATCGCGATTACGGTGACACCAACCAGAATGAGCGCGGCGCGAGTGCCTTTGACCAGCGCCAGGAACTCATAAATGAGAAAGGCCACGACCAGGATGTCGAGGACCGAGATCATCGTGAAGTGTGGCCAGGCTCCGGTAGCGTGTATCAATCCGACCTCTTAGTTAGTCAGCAGCAGCGCTCCAGGCAAGCTTTAGGGACATTGTAATCCAGGCGGGAACCTCGTCGTTGGTCGTTCGTCATTCGCCAAAAACAACCGGCGACAGAATCGGGAAGATGGGACTCGCCAAGGCTCCAATCCGCACACATTACCTATTTTTTCTTTTCGATTCTTGCCGTCAGCGTTCCCCGTGCCAGCCGTGCGGAGATCTCGTCTCCGACCTCGACTTGGGTCGTGTCCTTAACTAGCTTTCCACTTTCGTCGAAAACCAGTGCGTAACCTCGCTCAAGTATGGCGACCGGCGATAATGCCTGGAGCTGAAGCTGGAGGCGTTCGAGACGCGATTTATGGACAAGCAGCATATTGCGAATTGCGGCAGCGAGGTTACCAGTTTGCGAGGCGAGGTCCTTGCCGATTCCGGCAAGTACTCGGCGTGCATCATAGTGACGAACAGCAGCGGACGCTCGTTCCCAGCGCCGCCGGTTTTGCTCAATCAGCCGCCGTTCGGATTTCTCCAGCCGATAGGTGAGATCATCCAGCTTCTGCTGGCGTTGGTTGATGCCGTCCATCATGCGCGCAAACGCACCCTGCTGCGCGGCTTCCGTCAAGGTCTGCTTCGCCATCAACAACCGATAGCGAATGGCGCGCGCAAGCCGCATGCGCAGAGATTCGGCTTGTTCTTCGATTTCCTGTCGGGACCGAATGACTAATTCGGCTGCCGCGGAAGGCGTAGGTGCGCGTAAATCGGCGACGAAGTCAACAATCGTGAAATCAGTCTCATGGCCGACCGCGGAAATGATTGGAATCTGAGACGACGCGATCGCACGCGCAAGCCCTTCGTGATTGAAAGCGGCGAGGTCTTCCGCCGATCCGCCACCGCGCGCGACGATGATCACGTCCACGTTATTGGTGCGATTGAAATATTTCACGCCGGCGCTGACTTCGAGTGCAGCCGCTTCGCCCTGCACCTGAGCTGGGAAGATCAGCACACTCGCCGAATGGTGACGCCGCCGAAGAATGTTGAGGATGTCGCGAAGCGCAGCCCCCTGAGGCGAAGTCACAATGCCGATGCAGCGTGGTAGCGCCGGAATGAGTTTTTTGCGGGCCGCATCGAACAACCCTTCGGTCTCAAGCTTGGCCTTGAGTTGCTCGAACGCGATCTGCAGCGCACCCGCGCCCTTCGGCTCCAGATACTCAGCCACCAGCTGCAACTCTCCGCGATCTTCATAAACCGTTACTCGGCCGCGAAGCATGATCTGCATGCCGTTCTCGGGCCGGAATCGCAGGAGCCGCGCCTGGGTACGAAACATCACAGAGCGAATCTGGGCGTCTCGATCCTTCAACGTGAAATAAAGATGCCCGGAATCGTGGGCGCGAAAATTGGAGATTTCCCCTTCCACCCAGATATCGCTGTACTCGCGTTCCAGATGGGTGCGTGCGGCCGAGACCAGATCGCGCACCGCCCAAATCCGGCGGTCGGGCGCCCGGAAGGTGAAACCAAGTTGATCGGCGAAGGACACTGAGAGGAGTTTACCGAAAATTCAATTCGCAGCGGGCCGAACAACTTCACAGCCGCGGATGAAGGCGGATCTCGTGGATTTCAGGTGTCCTGGCCGTAGGAATGAAGGCAGGGAACAAGGCGAATCAGAGAAGTCTTCAAAGAAGTTTTTATCCGTGTTAATCCGTGGCTGGTTTTCAGGAGACATTCGCCGGCATTTGCAGGATTTTGCCGCGATTCTTCGGTTTTATGCCGTCGGTCTTCTGGTCAGACAGGAGTTCGCCGGCAATTCGCAGGGCTTCGACCTCTTCCTGCAACTGTTGCAGCTCGGCTTCTTTACGGCGCAGTACTTCGAGCGGATCGCGCATGGATCTCCTCTGAGAGTAAAGCCAATGTACGGTGCACAGCTCAGAAGGAAAACGTCACAAAAGTACGATTGTGCGGAGGGAAACTCAGTGACCCAGATGGTACGGATGCCCCTTCAGCATAGTGAACGCCCGATACAGTTGCTCAAGCAGCACCACGCGCGCAAGTTCATGCGCCAAGGTCATGCGACCGAGAGAGAGCACCAAGTCTGCTTGAGCGCGCACTCCTTCGGCGAACCCGTCCGCCGGACCGATCCCAAATACCAAAGGCAGTGTACTTCTCTCCTGATGATCGCGCAGAAAGTTCGCCAGTTCTTCTGATGAAAGTTGTTTGCCGCGGGAATCCAGCAAAATCAGCCAGCGGCGTTGGTTTCGACCTTCTCGACCGCAGAACTTCAGGAGCGCGGCTTCATCTTTTAGCGAGAGCCCCTCTGCTTCTGAATACTGCATCAGGCGCTTCAGGTAGGCCTCTGCGAGAGATTGGACGCCAGCACTCTTTGTTTTGCCGATCCATGCAATCGTGAGCTTCACTTGCTCACGATCTTAAACGCAAAAGCTTTTAACCGCAGAGATCGCAGAGAATTCGCCGAGTTCGGGACAATCAACTTCCGCCGGATCACGCGGATTTACGCGGATTGTCGCTTTTAGCGACATCCTTGAGGCCGCCCTGTAGGACTTGTCCGCGTTAATCGGCGAAATCCGCGGCGCCTTTGAGGTTTTTCTCTGCGAACTCGGCGAATTCTCTGCGATCTCTGCGGTCAAAGGCTTTGGTTCAGGCGCGTTTGCGCACCGCAGCACGTGGAGCGACCCGCTTTCGTGGCTTCGACACAAGGTCTTTGGGCTCGATCTTCTTTGCCGACTTCCACAGGCGTTCCAAATCGTAATATCGCCGCGCCGACTCAGAAAAAATGTGGACTACGAAATCTACGTAGTCGATCAGGACCCATTCTGCCTGCTTGTAGCCTTCAATGTTGTTCGGATAGAGACCGCCGCGCTTCAGCCGGAGCTCGACCTCATCGGAGATGGCCTGTACCTGGCGAGGATTCGTGCCGCTACAGATGACGAAGTAATCCGTGAATGCGCCCGAACCTTGTTCGAGTTCGAGCAAGCTCAATTCTTCGGCTTTCTTGTTGAGGCAGGCGGAGATGGCTTCGGAGATTTGTTTCTTGAGAGCGGCACTTTTCATGCGTTTGGCTAGCAGCTATCCAGCGTACAACCCTTCTTTCTTTATGTATTCTTCCACACTTTCGGGAACAAATTTCTTGATGGGCCGCTTGGCGCGTGCGGCTGCGCGAACTTCAGTTGCTGACACTTTCACATTTACGTTGTCCAGCAGGTGAAGCGTGACACCAGGTAAGACCAGATCGCCGGCCGCCGGCTGTTTTCGAAAAGGCCTGGTCACTTCCTCGCGCGGACGAAAGTTTTCTGGCAACGCGCCAGCGACATCGGCTAGCGAGAATCCCGGTCGGCTGGCGATGATAAATTCGCATTCCGAAAAGAGCGCTTCTGCCTCCCGCCATTTCGCGATGTCTTTGAACGCGTCGATCCCAATGAGAAAGAACAGACGGTCAATCTTCTTGAGCGATTCCTTCAGTTTGCGTATGGTCTCAATGCTGTAATTCGGCACCGAGGCGACGCTGGCTGTGATGTTCCTCTTAAACTCGCCCGGTGCTTCCAGCAGGGACGCAACAAATGTCTTCTGGTCTTGCGTCGCCAGCGCCGTCATTGCATAACGATGGAAATACGACGCTACCGGCTCCGCCGTCTTGTGTGGCGGCAGATTGGTCGGGACAAAATAAACTTTGCCCAGTTCGCAACGCTCCCGTGCTGCCCTGGCAAGCGCGAGATGGCCTTTGTGGATCGGATCGAAGGTGCCGCCGAACAGGCCGATATTCATCTATTACCGTCGTCGGAATACTTCATGCGCTTACCTCGGCGGGTTGGGTTCGCCTCACTTCCTCAACCTTTTCTGCTATAGCGTACATCAGAGTTTCGACGCCTTCGCCGGTCACTGCAGAAATTGCAAACAGCTCCAGCCCGCGCGTCTTCGCGAAGCGTTTCAGCTTGGCCAGCTTGGTTTTGTTCGCAACGTCGAACTTCGAAGCGGCCAAAATCATCGGCTTCGATTCGAGGCCCGCGCCGAAGCTGCTCAATTCGCTCATGATGACTTCGAAATCCTTCACCGGATCGGCTCGCCCGCTTGAATCGGAGACATCGACCAGATGTACCAGCAATCGAGTGCGCTCAATGTGACGCAGGAATTGCGTGCCCAGCCCGGCGCCCTCGTGCGCGCCCTCGATCAGTCCTGGAATATCGGCAACCACGAAGCTAGTCTCATGCGGCGGCTCGCCGACCACAACTACGCCGAGGTTTGGCTCGAGAGTTGTGAAAGGATACTCCGCAATTTTCGGACGTGCAGCCGAAATTCGCGAAATCAGCGTGGACTTGCCTACATTTGGATACCCGATCAGTCCAACATCGGCGAGGAGTTTAAGTTCCAGTCTAAGCGTGCGCTCTTCGCCGGGCCGCCCGTCCTCATGCTCGCGTGGGGCTTGATGCGTGGAGGTCTTGAACTGTGCGTTGCCGCGGCCGCCGCGCCCACCTCGCGCAATCACAATGCGATCGTCGGCGTGGGAGAAGTCGTGAACCTTTTCGCCGCACTCGGCGTCATAGACGATCGTTCCAACAGGGACTTTCAGCAGGACGTCTTCCCCTTCACGTCCAGTCTTGTTCGATCCTTCTCCATGCCGTCCGCGTTGGGCTTTGTACTCGGGATTGAAGCGGAAATGCACGAGCGTGTTGTGCCGTTCGCTCGATTCCATGATGACATCGCCGCCTCTGCCGCCATCGCCGCCCGAGGGGCCGCCGCGGGGGACGAACTTTTCCCGACGAAACGCAAGGCAGCCGTTTCCGCCGTCCCCGGCCTTCACGCGGATTGTGGCTTCATCGATGAACATAGCTTTCAGCCGTCTGCATTCGGGGAAGCCGCCATTCTGAAGGCGTCAGTTTCCTGATGGTTCCCGCTTATCGCCAGATCTAATTCAAACCCAAAAATGCTCCGGCGATGCTGCCCGGAGCGTTCGATGTCTATTGAATGCGGAAAGCTGACCGCCGAGAGCTACTTCGCTTCGAGTGGCTCGATCATGACGAACTTGCCCATGGAGCCGCGGTCTTTGAAGATGATCTTGCCGCTGATCTTGGCGAAGAGCGTGTCGTCTTTGCCCCGCCCGACATTGAGTCCCGGCTTTACGCGTGTGCCGCGCTGACGGACGATGATCGTGCCGCCGGGGACAATCTGTCCGCCGAATGCCTTAAAGCCGAGCCGCTGCGCATTCGAATCGCGGCCGTTTCGTGAACTGCCTAATCCTTTTTTGTGGGCCATAAAAAGCTCCTAGCTGTTAGCTCCTAGCTTTCACATTAGCTATTAGCTCTCAGCAAAATCGAATTTCAAAACAAATCTGTCATCCCGGGCGCAGCAGGATTGAGCTAAGCGAATATCCTGCGAAGTCGAGGGACCTTGAGTTACTTCTTCTTTGGCGCCGCTTTCTTGCCGGCGCTCTTCTTGGGAGCAGCCTTCTTCTTCGTCGCCGCCTTCGGCTTAGCGGCCATTTCCTCTGCTACTTCTGCAGCCGGCGCGGTCTTTTTCGGCTTTGTTTCTTTCTTCGGAAGCTCGGGCGCCGTGAACTTCTGGCCATCGAAAGCGATTTCAGTGATGCGCACCGCGGTAAACGGCTGCCGATGTCCCTGCAATTTCTTGTATTGCTTCTTGCGCTTGTAGTGGAAGACGAGAACTTTTTTGCCGCGGCCTTCGCCGAGAACTTCGCCAGTCACCAGCGCGCCCTCGCTCTTTCCGATCTGGCCATCTCCGCCGGAGACCGCGAGCACGTCCCCAAATTCTATCTTCCCGTTCTGCGCGCTCTGGGTCTCAAGGCGAACCACGTCGCCGGGTGCAACCCGATATTGTTTTCCACCAGCGCGAATGACCGCGTACATAGCTTGTCTCTCCATCGTGTCCCCGCGAGGCAAGGCTTATCCAGCGGCTCCCTCTGAGAACATCTTGAACTTTTGCTTGCTGTTTCGACGCCGGCGATCCGGCCACGACTGCCCAGAACAGGGCAAGTACAGGCAAACTCAATCATTCTAACGCGTTGCGGAGAAATTGGTCAAACCTAGGTTTGTTTTACCCTGTGTCTCCGTGACCCTGTGATGAAAAAGTCTCTCATGCAGCGGCGATTCTCTTGATCAAATCCTCCTGCTCGTTGCGGTTCTCGGCGCCGATCGTAAACGCGTCGAGAATTCCGAGCCCCAGGGCGTATTTGATCGCATCATCCTGACGGTCGCGCAGCTGGCCGGCGCCGAGAATTTTCATGCCCACAACTGCTTTTCCGGCAGCTTTCATCTGCTTTAGAACGGGAATCACGGTCGCCGGATCGGAATCCATGTAAGCGCCAACCGGATTGATTCGCGCCAGATCAACTTCCACCCAGGCCGACACAGCTGCCGCACGCAGGGCCTCAATGGAATGGCAGGAGCAGCCGTGCGCGCGGATGATGCCTTTCTGCTTGGCTTCAGAGAGCACGTCCATGACGCCTTTGTAACGCTCGGTCCAATCGCCTTCCGTCAGGCAGTGCATCAAGAAGATGTCGATGTAGTCAGTCCCGAGTTCTTTGCGGAAGCGATCGAGATCAGCACGCATCTCATCCGGCTTTCGCGCCCACGACTTAGTCAGCACCGTGACTTTGTCACGAGGCACGTGCTTGAGCGCTTCGGCAACGTGAGGATGGCTTCCGTACGAATCGGCAGAGTCGAAGAAGCGCAGCCCGTGATCGTAGCCGTTCAGCAGCATTCCCGATAGGTCTTTGACGCCGAGGTCCGTCTGGTGCGAATGATGGCCTACGCCGACGGTTCCCGTGCCCATCGCCAGCCGGCTCGTGTGAATGCCTGTGCTGCCAAGCGTGACTGTGTCATGTGCAGCAAACTTCTTTGTAAGCGCCGGGGCCGCCCAGACGCGTCCGCTGAGGTTTGTGCTGAGCCAGGCTGCGCCGACTCCATAGGCAGCCGTGCTAATAAACTGGCGGCGTTTCATGGGACCTCCTTCGCGCTTCTAGTTAGACGTGCGCCGAAGCACTTCGGATCGCCGATTCGAGGAAATGTTACTCCTTTTCTGCCGATGCAGAGACGCTGCTCGCAGCGTTTTCGCCGCGATCGCTGCACGCAAGATAAAGCAAAGGTACGTCTTTACATACGACGACTGCTAGACTTCAGAGTTATGCCGGTTACTGAACAGAAGCTCAACGAGATCGAAGTCCGCGTACTCGGGTCTCTAATCGAGAAGGACATTACCACGCCGGATTACTACCCCCTGTCGTTGAATGCGCTGGTGAATGCCTGTAATCAGAAGAACAATCGCGATCCGGTAATGATGCTGAATGAAGAATCAGTCCGGCAAGCGTTGAGTTCACTGCAAGAGAAGCGCATGGCCGGACCCGCCGGCGGCGCGGACAGCCGAGTAACCAAATACGAGCACCGCTTGCAGGAGGTCTTCAACTTCGACCGGCGTGAGACTGCCGTCGTTTGTGTGCTGCTGTTGCGCGGGCCGCAGACTCCGGGCGAACTCCGCGGTCGCACGGAACGCATGTGCCGATTCGAGACGCTGGACGATGTCGAAGCCACGCTGAAAAAATTGATGGAGCGGGAACCTTCACTGGTTGTGGTCCTGCCGCGCCAGCCGGGAACAAAGGAGTCACGCTACATGCACTTATTCTCCGGAGAGCCGCCTCAGACCCACTTCTCGCAACAGCGGCGAGAAGTGGGGCACCCCACGATTGAAGGTACTGCCAGCCCGGATGAGCAACGAATTGCAAACCTTGAGGCTGAAGTCTCTGCGCTGAGGCAGGAAGTCGCCGACCTCAAGCGTCAAGTGACGGAGTTCACCGAGCAGTTCAAGTAACTGGTCACTCGTTCCGCTTTGTCCCCCGCGCGGTTCTACCGAAGACGTGGAACTCGACACCTAGAACTCGAAACTAGGTTGTCCGCCCCATTACCTTAGGCCACAACGACTTAAGCCTTCCGGAACAAGTCTTTCCCAGTTGAGTTTCATAGAATCAGCATCATAGGTGTGATGGTGTTTAGAAATACTAAGTACTGTGTTTTCATAGCAATAACACTGCTCTGGGGAGGCTCGAACCAGCTTCAGGCCCAGGCTACGCTGTTGCTCGAGGAGCCCTATAGCTACGACGGCACTTTCGCCGGGACCGGTCATTCGGCAGTGTATCTTTCACGGGTCTGTGCGGAGACGCCGACTGAGTTGCGTCGATGCCGCGGCGGAGAAACCGGGGTCGTCATCAGTCGCTATCACCACGTCGGGGGACGCGACTGGATCGCGGTGCCGCTGATGCCCTATCTCTATGCCGTGAAGGATCCGGGCGCCATTCCACTTTACGTTGACGCAAAGCTAGTTCAGTTTCTTCGTAACGAATATTTGCGAAACAATCTGGCGGACCTGGCAGGCGAACTCGGGCCCAAGGAGCCATCGAATCAGCTTGCAGGGTCTGCTTATGACCGGACACTCTACGCTTTCCGCGTCGCTACGCGTCCCGAGCAGGATGATGAGCTGATTCGTATTCTGAACTCCGCTCCGAATGCCGAAGCCTACAGGCTCCTGAACCGCAACTGCGCGGATTTCGTAAAGGACATCATCAACTTCTACTATCCGCATGCGACGCATCGTAGCGTGGTCGGAGATTTGGGCGTTACTACACCAAAACAGGTGGCGAAATCCCTGGTGCATTCGGCGAGACGGCATCCAGAGATGAAGCTGACCGTGTTCGTGATTCCGCAAGTGCCCGGGCTTAAGCGCAGCAAGCCTGTGCATGGAGTCATTGAGTCGGTCGTGCTGGCGAAGAAATATGTGACCCCGGTATTGCTGTTTCATCCGCTTCTAGTAGGCGGCGTTGAAGCGGCTTATTGGGCCGGGTGGCGCTTCGATCCTACAAAGAATGCAATGGTCTTTGATTCGACGATCTTTGATTCGACGATCTCTAATTCGACGATCTCTGATCCATGGCACCGCCGTGATCCGCCGCTTACGAAAGAGCAACGGCGTTTCTACCTTGAATCCGCTTCTTCTTTGAAGCGCGACATCCGCCAGGAGGGTGTTGCTGGCTGGAAGGAGTTCCAGGCGAGTGCAGATCCGCAACTCGATGCTGAAGGGCGGCCGTTCCTGGAGGCTGAATGGAATGGGAGCGCCGTGCAGATCGGTTTGAGCCGCGAAAACGTCTTTCGACTGGCTGCGCCACCTGAACTTGTTCAGGACATGCTGCTGACCCGGATCGAGCAGGAGCTCAAAGCCAAACCGGCAAGGGTATCGAAGCGCCAGGTTGAATCGGACTGGCGGTTGCTTGAGCAGGCGCTCGACGAGCGCAAAGCTGAACTGCAGGAACGCACGGATTAATCGATTGGAGGGCTCTGCCGCCTCTTGGCCATCAATTGCCCAATCACATGAAGATTCCCATCGAGTTCGACTGTGCAGGAAAGGGTCCCGGTTCCGCGCCTTGCCGGGTAGTCGAAGCGTAGATCAGTGAAGTGAACCAGAGTATTGTCGCCGCTGTTCGAGTGCGACGTCCACGGATACTGTGCCCAATCAAGATAGACCCTTCCCGCGTAGGAGGATTTCGCCGCTACAGTGACTGGACTATCCGGCTGCTTGTGATAGAACCGCAGTTCGCGCAGGTCCAGTTTTCCTGTGCGTGAATCAAGGTCCGAGGTCGCAAAGAAATCGCTGGTTTCGGCGACCGCATACCAGCGGAACACATTCCAGAAATACGGGTAAGCGGAAACGCGGTCCGGCGCCACTAAGTCGAAGTGCATGCTTTTGATACTGGCGAGGGCCTTGCGATGTTCGTGGTCGCGAAAGGCATACAAGCCCACGATTGCGATCAGGGCAATGATTGCCTCCTGCCTTCCATGCGGAATTGGTTTGCCCCGTGAATAGAGTAGGGGCGCGAGGAGTGCGCCCAACAGGAGAAGGTAGAGAGCCGGTTCGACGATGAAGACGATGTCCCACGAGTACCACTTCTCCCAAAATGGCCAGAAGGGCCGCACGCCGTAGCTGTTGGTGAAATCGAGCAGGATGTGACTGGCGCCTGCGATGTAGGCAAACAGAAACAGTAGCCCCCATCGTGGGGGCAGGTGCGGAATGTTGGTTTTACGGCCACGAAAGCGCCAGACGCAGTAGATGAATCCGACCACGACTGCCGAGACCAGAACAAGGCCCAGGAAGGAATGCGTGAAGCCGCGATGGTGCGCGAAGGCAAAGACAGGCCCTTTGAATGCTCCCAGCATATCCAGATCAGGGGCCACGGCGGCGAGCGTCATAGTCGCGGTGGCAAGTGCCGACTTGCGATTGAATCCCGCGCGCGCGAGCACGGCGCCGGTCAGGACGTGGGTAATAGATTCCAAACAAATCTTTTAACACACCTCTAACCGTGACCTGAAGGCTGAAACGCGGGATCAATGCCCGCTCACTTTCTTTTCCTGGTGCAGTCCAAAACCGTTGAGTAAGTGTGTCCGGCAAGAAAACGCGCGTCATAACATTCCCGGAGGATGACAGCGATGAAAAACCTATGGGCGATGGTGCTATTCATTGGGCTTTCAGCCCCCGGCTTCAGCCAGGAATTGTCCGAGCTGTCCGTCCCTCCTAATGGTGACAATGAGCGGTCGGAGGTCTCGCAGTGGATCGGACCGGTGAGAATTCCGATCGACTACCACAGCCCGCATGTCCACAACCCGCCCGACAAAGATCGGACCGGGCACATCTGGGGCGAGCTGGTGCACTACGGGCTTTTTGACGAAGGCTTTGGCCCAACCAAAGGAGCGCCCTGGCGCGCCGAGCCAACGAAAGCACGACGATCGCCTTGTCCCATGACGTGCAGGTTGAAGGCAAGGCCCTGAAAGCCGGGACCTATGGCCTGTTTCTGGACGTTCAACAAAGCGGCCCCTGGTATTGGATTTTTTCCAATCAATCGGCTGGGGAAGCTTTCAGTACGATACGAAGGATGACGTTTTGCGTGTTCCCGTGACACCGCAGGATGCACCCTTCACGGAGTTTCTCACTTACGGGTTCGACGAACGGCGGCCAAGCTCAACGATTGCCTTCCTGCAATGGGAGAAGAAGCGGATTCCGTTCAAGGTTGAAGTGCCGAACGTGAATGACCTCTACGTGGAGAAGATCCGCCAGCAGCTTGAGTCCTGGCCGGGCTTCCGGTATGAGGACTGGCAGACCGCGGCGCAATTCTGCGCTGATAACAAGATCAATCTGGAAGAGGCTCTGGTCTGGGCGGACAAGGCCATCTCAGGGCCATTTCGAGGCGCAACTATAGGGCACGAAGACTTTTCTACACTGCAAACCAAGGCTGCTGTACTTGCAGCAATGGGGCGGGACACAGAGGCAGACGGCGTAATGCATAAGGCCCTGCACCTGCCCGGAACGGACGCTTATCCAATCTATGCGTACGGCGTAGGGTTGCTAAGGGCCGGCAAGAATACAAAGGCAATGGAAGTCTTTAGCTTTAACCGCCAGCAGCATCCCGATGAAAAGTTCTGGACTAACCTGGGACTGGCGCGTGGCTACACAGCGGCCGGAGACAAGAAGAATGCGATCGCTAGTTGGGAGACTGTGCTGAAAAACATTCCCGTCGATTTGAGCAACCGAACGTCTGCGTACGAGCAGACGCTGAAGAAGCTGAAGGAAAGCAGTTGATGTCCGAGTCCGTCGAGTCCTCAGTTCCCATTGCTCACAGTACGGGGTGGTTCTGCGGCACTAGAACCGTCAGCGCGTCCGGAACCATGGACAAAGTCATCGGCAAGCGCCCCAGCAACTCTCCGTCGGCTTCGACGTAAATCTCTTCCGCTTTTTCTCCGGCGATATTGCGGCAGGTGACCTGATCGGCGTGGGCGAGTTCGATTCCGGGCACACCGTGCGACACTCCCAGGATTCCGCGGAACACGTACGCGAGATACAGTGCACGATTTCCGGTGCGGCAAAGAACCAGTCGCATGTCATTGCGAGCCAATGAAGCTCCGGGAGCCAACTCGCGCAGCACGCCTCCGAAATAGTTGATTCGCACCGCGAGCATCTCCGAGAGGCGCGCTTCTTTTAACGGAGGCCCGCCGTTCGCAGAGAATTCGGCCTCGAAGTACCGCATGCGATGCGTGAGCCAGAGGTGCGTGGCCTTGCTGTAATAAGCCATCATCCCCATGCGGTCTTTCATCAGGCGATTGAGGTTGTAAAAAAGGTGCGCGTCAACACCGACGCCTGCGGCGACCGTGAAGTAGCGGAACGTGGGGAAATTATTGAAGGCGCGATAATCAATTCTACCGGCAGCGATCTTACGGGGTGTGGCTGTGAGCAAGGCTTTTGCCGCGCTAGCTGGATTCAACGGGATGCGCAGATCGTGTGCGAACGCGTTCGCGGTTCCGAGCGGAATTACTCCGAGAGCCGCGGCTTTTCCCGCCAGGCCCTGCAGAACATCGTGAATGGTGCCGTCGCCCCCGCAGGCGACGATGGTGTCGAATCCGTCGCGAATGGCCATGCGCACTTGCGCAGCGGCATCGGAGGCTGCGCGCGTTGGGTCGACCTCGACTTCGACGCCTGCATTCCGCAAGACTGAAGCGGCGGCTTCAACATCCTGCAAACGGTATTTCTTCCGTCGTCCGGAGTGGGGATTGTAGAAAAGGGCGGCGCGGCGCATGAAAGGGGATTGTACCGGAGCGCAGATTAATTCCCGATATCTCTCAAGCTGCTGGTACCAGGGGGGTGCGGCGTTTGAGCATTAGAAGGATCCAGTATCCGGCCATCGCAGCCGCCAGATGCTTCACAGTGTGCCCGCTGACAAAGTGGCCAAATCTGAAAACGGACTTATCGGCCAGTTCAAACAGTTTTGCCAGCGCGTAGAAGCCAAACACGATCACAAAATCCGTACGTCGTGAGTATCTGGATTTCAGCAAGAGGGGCATCAGAAGGACGAGGGCCGAATAGACTTGCACGGTGGCATAAATCCGCAGGTCCCCATGGCGGCGCAGTTCATCGTAATACCACTGGACTACGCTGCCGGCGGCAATGGCGATCAGAAATGGGAGAAGTTTAAGCCCGGCTTCGAGACTGATGAACTCCGCAATCACTACGGCAATAAGCGACCCGAATACGATGGTCATCGGCAGGCGGTCCCAAACCAGCCGGGAGTTGTTTGGAGCGAGGTGGTAGTAGGCTGAGCCGACTGCGGTTAACAGTAATCCCACGAATGCGAGGATGTACGGGAGACGCTCGCGGCTTTCAATGAAGGAGTTCTTCAGCGTGTCCGACCTCAGCAGCAGCTGCAGCCCCCATAGTCCGACAATTGCAAATGCGAGATTGGAAGCAACGTTCGCAAAGTTCGGAATGCCGAGCCAGTGCCGCTGATCGGCGAATTGATGGTAGGACGCAGGTTGGGGCATAGGCGGCAGGCGAAAAGCCAGAACAACGAGGCCAAGCGCTACCCCGAGTATGAGGGCAATGGCGTTGGTGCGGGACAGCAGACGGAGCCTCCTGATTTGGAGGACTTTACCGCACGACGGCGTTTTGGGTAAGTGCAATTGTCAGAAAACCGCGCGGACAGGCTGTCGCGTCACGCAATGCCTTAAGTTAGTTGTTCAATCTGATCAGGCTTTAGCAGCGTGGAAATTTCAGGCTGGCCGGGTTTGTAGCGAACAAAGGCGGGCTTTCCTTTGAGAGCGTCGAACTGGGACTTTAATTTCATTTTCAGCGTGGAACCAACGACGATGAATCCAGAGTAGTAACTTCCAGCAACCTTATAGCCGCAGTAAACCACTCTGCTGCCCCCGTCTTCGTAATTCCCTGAGAATCCTCCTCTTGTCATCGACCACTGTTGCGCGTCACGGAATTGCCGCTGAACGCTGAACTTGCGGATGAGTTGAACAACTGCGAAGAGAATGGCGACGAGCGCGCAAACTGCCCAAAAAGTCTCACTTCTCATCCAGGAGCGACGAAACTCCAACCGCAGGAGCCAGGAGCGACGAAACTCCAACCGCCGGAGTAGGAGAATGAGGATTGACCACGTTTTCGGGTGATGGATATAGCCGCGCCATAATTCTCCCTCAGGTGTGGCGAGAAATCAAAGGAATATCTCTGGGAGCTAATTCCGGGTAAAATCGCGCTTCCATGCCCGTTTCAACTCCCTCTTTCGCAAAGATTAATCTCGGGCTGCGCATTGGTGCGCTGCGGGACAATGGGTTCCATGAATTGCGGACGGTTTATCAGACAGTCGCTCTGCACGATGTGATTCAGGTTTCGATGGACAGTGGTTCTGGAATTGAGATTCGATGCCAAGACTCGCGAGTTCCGACAGATTCCACAAACACCTGTTGGCGGATTATGGAGCGTGCGATGGCCGCGCTCAAAGCACGCGGCCGAGTCGTGGTCGAGATTGACAAGCGATTGCCGGTCCAGGGAGGGCTGGGTGGGGCTTCGGGTAATGCGGTTGCAGCGATGCTTGGATTGGAGCGGGCGGTCGGGAAAAAGCTCTCGGGCTCCGAGCGGCTGAGGATTGCGGCAGAAGTCGGCTCAGACTTGCCACTGTTTCTGATCGGCGGAACCGTGTTGGGCGTTGGGCACGGCGAGGAAGTTTATCCTTTGCAAGATTTGCCCGCGACGCCGTGCGTCATTGCGCTACCGGAGATTGCGGTTTCAACTCTGAAGGCATTTGCGGACTGGGATGAACAGTGTGGCGAGGAGCCTGCCCTGAGCGAGCGACTGAAGGGAGCGAGTCGAATCGGCGTCCTGGCGCGCGAAGTCACGACCGGTAAGGGCACGACTTCCAGCCATGCCGAGATAAGGCAGCCAAGCCAATCGGCTTTAACCGCTGCGGGGGCGTCCGGCGGAAGCCAACACCAGGTCCCTCGACTGCGAAGATCGCCCGATAACGGTCGATCTTCTTCGCTCGGGATGACAAGGGATAAGAATGTTTCTAAATTGAAAAATCCTGAGTTGTCCGATAGAATGACAGAGTTCAGCCGTGAGCTTTCTGCGTGGTTGAGTGCGGCTTCGGAACCATCGGGCCGCATAGCCGGTGTCTCCAGCAGGGCTGGAGGCCGGGCCGAGAACCTACTGCTCGACCTTGTCCGAACCGGGATTGAGAACGACTTCGAAAGAGTCGTCTTTCCGCAGTATCCCGAATTACGAGAGGTCAAGCGTGTGCTCGAACGCGCGGGCGCGAGATATGCGTCGCTGTCGGGTTCAGGCTCGGCGATCTACGGTTTGTTCGGTTCGCGCGAAAAAGCCGCAGCAGCGGCGAAGAGGCTGGAGCGAAGCGGTACGCGGGCCGTTGTGACGAGCACGTTGACGCGACGCCAGTATTGGAGTCGACTTCTAGCTACTAGCTCCTAGCTTCGAGCAGGCATGCGATCGCTAGAAGCTAGTGGCTAGAAGCTAGCAGCTAGCAGCTTACTGGGCCGTCGACTAATGGTAGGTCAAGTGCCTTTGGAGCACTTTGTCTAGGTTCGAATCCTAGCGGCCCAGCCAGAAAAGCTGCTGATGGTTTTTGGCTCTTGGCTGTTGGCAAAACCTCAAGGCACCCGCCTTCGTGGTCTTGGCCAACGACCAAGCACGAACGACCAAAGACAACGCCAAGAGCCAAGAGCCAACAGCCAAGAGCCGACTTTATGGCCACCATCGCCACCGCCGAGAAGAAAATGAGCCCTGAGGAAAAGCCCGCACACAAGCCGCATCGTGCACGGGTGGACGACAAGTTCAAGATCTTCTGCGGCACGGCGAACCAGCCGCTCGCTGATGAAGTTTGTGAATTCCTCGGCATGAAGCGCGGACAGGCACTGGTCACTCGTTTTGCTGACGGCGAAGCGTATGTGCAGATTCAGGAGAACGTGCGCGGCGCGGATGTGTTTGTCATGCAGCCGACCTGCCGCACGGTCCGGGATGGAATTCGAAGCGCAAGCGTCGATGAGCACCTGATGGAACTTCTGCTCATGATGGATGCGCTGAAACGGGCCTCGGCGCGGCGGATCACCGCCGTAATTCCGTACTACGGCTATGCGCGACAGGATCGCAAAGATAAGCCCAGAGCGCCAATTTCATCGAAGCTGGTGGCAGATCTGCTGACGACCGCCGGCGCACACCGGGCGCTGATCGTGGACTTGCACGCGCCTCAGTTGCAGGGATTTTTCAATATTCCGGTGGACCACTTATTTGCGTCGCCGGTGCTGGTGGACCACTTCAAGAAGTTGCAGTTGCCGAACTTGACTGTGGTTTCGCCCGATGCGGGCGGCGTGGAGCGGGCCCGTTTCTTCGCAAAGAAAGTTGACGCAGCACTGGCGATCGTCGATAAGCGGCGCGAGCAGGCCAATATCGCTGAAGTCATGAACGTGATCGGCGACGTCAAGGGCCGCACTTGTTTGATCATCGATGATTTGATTGATACGGCGGGAACTCTGGTGAAGACGGCACAAGCACTCCAGGACAACGGCGCCACCGATGTCTATGCCTGCTGTTCGCATCCGGTGTTCTCGGGCCCGGCAATTGAGAACATCATGAATTCATGCATTAAAGAAGTTGTCGTCACCAACACGATTCCGCTTGCTCCCGAAGCGCTCTCTGCGCGCACGGAATGTGGCGGCAAGATTTCGGTTCTTTCCATTGCCGGGTTGATCGGTCGCGCAATTCAGTCCATTCACGAAGAGACATCAGTAAGCAAACTGTTCTTATAGGAAACGATTATGGCTACAGCAACTCCCGAAAAGAATTTACTCGAAGCGCAGCCGCGCACACCTGGCACCAAGAACGACGCGCGTCGCGTGCGCAAGCAGGGCAAGGTCCCGGCAGTCGTCTATGGGGCAGGCAAAGCGGCGCTGCCGGTGAGCGTGGATCCCCGCCAGGTTTCGCGCATTCTGCATTCAGAAACCGGGCACAACACGGTATTTGATCTCGCCCTCGATGGCGAGCGTACGAAGGCCATGATCGTCGATTGGCAATATGAGCCGATCAAGGGCGCGCTGCTCCACATTGACGTGAAGCGCATTGCCATGGACCAGAAACTGCGCGTCAATGTTCCCATCGAACTCGTCGGCGAACCCGCTGGCGTGAAGCAGCAGGGCGGTATCCTCGAGCAGATTGCTCGTGAAGTTGAAGTCGAGTGCCTGCCAGGAGACATTCCGAACGCGATCGAGTTGAACGTCGCCGATCTCGTCTTCGGTACGGTTCTGCGCGTTGCCGATCTGCCGAAGAGCGACAAAGTGAAATTGCTGAGCGATCCAGATCAGCCGGTGGCGCACATCATCAGCATCAAGGAAGAAGAAGTGCCAACTGCTGAAGCAGTGGCTGGCGAAGCAGCCGCAGCTCCGGCTGAGCCTGAGGTCATCAAGAAGGGCAAGCAGGAGACCGAGGAAGAGGGCGCCGAGGCTGCTCCGGAGAAGGGCGAGAAGAAAGAGAAGAAGTAAGAAGGCCGTCGTACGTCGTTCGTCGTTCGTCGTACGTCGTTCGCAAAAGGCAGCTGCTGATTGGCTTGGTCGGCTGTCGCAGTATTCACGATTGGGTTTTTGGCGGATGACGCACGACGGACGACGTACGACGAAATGAAGCTCATCGTAGGGCTTGGCAATCCGGGACCGCAGTACGAGTTCACACCCCACAACGTGGGGTTCCTGGTTGTGGATTGGCTGGCTGACGATCACGACGTAGAGGTTCGGAACCGGCAATGCCGGGCGCTGACGGCAAAAGCGACGATTGGGCAAGAGCAGGTGATCCTGGCTAAGCCCGAGACGCTCATGAATCTGAGCGGCCTGGCAGTACGCGAGTTGCTGGCGAAGAACGAGCTGCAGCCTGAATCGGGTTTGATTGTGATTCAGGACGAGTTTGATTTTCCGTTCGGCACGTTGCGCGTGCACCGCAACCGGAGTTCGGCAG
>Ga0075425_100000170_pt1 | contig 57151 bp, 49 predicted proteins | sample SoiMethybrSBSTD4_FD_75300 | JGI IMG/M metagenome (GOLD analysis project Ga0075425, IMG submission 75300) | Bulk soil microbial communities from a Populus tree surrounding site in Tennessee, USA - Soil MetaG P. TD hybrid SBSTD4 | ecosystem: Environmental > Terrestrial > Soil > Tree plantation... | reverse complement strand
ATGGAGGCGATGAGTTCTTGGTGGTCATGCCGGATACCGATCTGGCCCAGGCCGGTGTTGCTGTCAACCGGCTCCATCAATGGGTCGACCGATGGACTGCCAAGGAACAACGAGAATACCGCGTTGGTCTGAGCTGCGGATTAGCACTACACACTCCTGGCACATCAATGCGGATTAGCACTACACACTCCTGGCACATCAATTCAGAACGCTCTTAAAACAGCCGATGCGGACCTGTACGCGCAAAAGGCGACTCGAAACAGCCCCAAAATGGGTTGTTAGATCCAGCGATCAAGCCAGAGTCAAGCCCCCTTCGCCTTGAAAATAAGTTACAAAAATCTAACAACTGCGTGACAGAAACCGACTAGCGCCCGGCATACGCTGCTCGCATACTTGAGCTGAATCGTCGAAGTTCGTCTCGGGAAACGACCTCTCCGCGAAGTAGCTCCCAGCCACTCGACCGCTCAACGTCGAGCTCAGGAAAGGAAATCCCATGAACGACCGAATCCCCATGAAACAGTTAACTCGTGAGTTGAGGAACTCAGGCAACCGGCGCTCGTTTATGAGGAGCGGATTAGTTACCGTAGGCACTGCCACAGTGGGCGCCCTGCTCACAAATAGCTCGTTGGCATTAGCTGAAAAGGGCCCGGAGGAACACAGCGGAAGGCTCACCAAGGGCGATGCCGCCTTGCTGCGGTTCGCAGCAGCAGCAGAAATCCTGGAAACCGATTTTTGGGTGCAATACAACGAACTCGGAGGCGTGCAAGACGACGAGTTTCCTGGCGGTGCTGGAACTGGTAACTCAGACTATACGGCCGCGCTTACGGTGCTCGATTCTGACATGGCACAGTATATTCACGACAACACTGATGATGAGTTCACTCATCAGGATTTTCTCAATGCCTATCTCGCTTCAAAGGGAGCAGAACTGGTAAATCTAGAGCAATTTCGTACTTTGCCTGGCAGCTCAGCGACCGGCTCCACTGGAAAACCACGGCTTACGAACCTCACGCAGCTCACGCTCGACACTAGTTGGTGGACTCGTTATCGCGATGGGGCCCATAATCCTGACCTCGATCCGAATTTCAAGTTCCCGCAAGCCGTCCCGACGTTGGCGGTGGGGCAACATACTGCGATTCCGAGAACCGATGCCGACACCAGTGATCCCAATTTTCTGCAGGCGATCGCGAACACTGCGGCTTTCCATTTCCCGACCATTGAACAGGGCGGCAACAGTCTCTATCCCTCGATGGCGCAGAGGGCCACAAGTGTCGAGGTCTTGCGAATCTTGATCAGCATCGGCCCCACAGAAACGATGCACTTTCAAACCTGGTCGGACAAGGCAGGCAATGCACCACAGTTGACAGCCGTGGATCCTGTCACAGGTGTTTCGGTCACCTTTCCAGACCTTAATTCCCCGCCGTTTGGGGGTGAGGAATTTCAAACCAATCTGATCATGCCGGAGCCGTGCCCATTCCTGACTAGGAAGCTCCCGCCATGTTCAGTCATTCGGCCCACTGAGACAAAAGGCGTGGCCATGGGTGTAGTGAACTTCCTGACGGCGATGGGATTGTTCATCGGCCAACCTCCCGCGTTTTTTGAGTTGTTGCGCGATCTCGCGGAGGATGCGGACGAAGCTAGGCGCGGAAGGTAGTGAGTCAAACGCGGTTGATCGCACCCCTCACGAGCGCTTTGCGGGTTTGCTTGGCTGTAGGAACAAAAACGCGGCGCAGGGTGGCCATTCCCAAGGTATCACCCGACGCCGCCAAGTATTTGCTCTTGCGTGTTATTCAGATGCTGATCGAGCCAATGAGATGCTCAAGCGAAAAGTCGGAAAAGCGGTCCAGCTCCCCAAAGAGCTGGATCAAGCTATGCATAGTGAAAAGCGGGAGATAGTGCGAAAGAGATTGGGCCTAGATAAGGCCGGCTTGATTGCATGCTTCCCGCCCAAAAGGAACACTAGAACATAGCAATTGCGCAATGCTTATGCGCTTCCACTTCCGCTTGTGAGCAGCTAGAGAAATCGGAGAGCATCATCAAGTCTCTCATGCTCCTCGGGCGCGATAGTCTCATCCTCTGCGTCTAATCGCTGACGGACAGCTCGCTGGGCAGCTTCGGCGCGCTCGTTGATCTTCTTGGCGTCTAGCTCCAGCAGGGCAGCTCTGTACAACTCTTGCCAGGGTCGGTTCGGGCATGGCAACCTCCACGTCTGCGAAGAGTGGAAGGAAGGCGCAGACGGGAAAGTGGAGGGCAGTGGCAGAAGCAATTTGCTCACGTCACGGTCACAGAAACCTTTGAGCGTCCACGCCGCCAGAAATTGTCCCGCTGTTAGCTAGCTAAGCTAGGGTTGTAAAGCAGGAGTTTTGCACCGCCCAGGAAAGCCGCAGGCGTCCCCACAACGGTTCATCCGCACGGTTAAAATGCGATCCAAGGTTGCTATGCCATCATGAACGAGACGAGCGCACAGATTTTCGACTTATCGAAGCGGATTTCTCAACAAGAGACCACAGACCCGCACCTCAGTGCTGTCCTGGCACCGGTCGCATTCGTAAATGAGATTTTTTCTGGCATTGGTACGGTATGCGACATCGGAAATGGATTGGCGGGCGAAACGCTTCTCCGGACGCTCTTTGAAGCAATCACAAGCGCCGTCATTCTCGCCAAACATCCCGACAAGCATCGAGATTTTATTGCGCACGGTAGAATGACGGAACTACGCATGCTGCGGGTGATAGAGGTACCCGCGTTGAAGACACGCTTGGAGTCGAGGATCAAGGCTACAGAAGCTGAGTTCCAAGACCTTTGGGAGAAATTCAACGAGAACCGCTGGCACGGACTCAGTCCTTCGTTTGACGTTAGTTAGGGATCGGGTTCGACTCCCACTCGCTTCCGCCAGACGTTCCGAGGTCCCTCGATAAGCTGGTCATTCCGGATGCAGCCTCCAAAATTTCAGGGAATAATCTCCAGCTCGGCGGGTGACCCTTGTGACGAGTCCGGGCTGATCCATACGCTCACTTTCGCCGGTTCGGCGGCAAACTGATTGCGATCATTCCAGATCGCGAAAGCCTCAGGCGTTAAAGGAAAGGTCACTTTCTTCGTTTCTCCTGGAGAAAGCGTTACGTGCTGGAAACCTTTTAGCGCGCGCACCGGCTGGGCCAAGCTGGTTCCTTGAAGACGGATGTAGAGTTGCACGGTTTCTTCTCCGGCGCGAGCGCCGGTGTTGGAAATCTCGGCCTCGGCGGTCAAAGCTGAGGTCGCACTGCTTACACCTTTGTTCAGCGTCGCAGCGCTGAGTTGTTTGCTACTGACCGTCACCGGGCCGTAGCCGAAGGTGGTGTATGAAAGACCGTAGCCGAAAGGAAACTGCGGGATGTCCAATTCATCGATGTAGCGGGAAACGTACTTTTCGTCGCTATTGGCCGGAGGCCTGGTTAAGTCGTATTTGGCGGCGGGACGTCCGGTGCTGAGCGCGTTGTAGTAAAGCGGCTCCTGGCCGACTGCGCGAGGCCAGCTCACCACCAGCCTTCCAGCAGGTGCTGACTCGCCAAATAATGTCCGTACCAGGGCCGGTCCAGCCTGAATTCCTGGATACCAGGCCGCCAGCACGGCCGGCACATGCTCGAATGCCCAGGGCAACGTGAGAGGTCGGCCGCTGAACAGAACAAGGACCACCGGCTTGCCAGTGGCCACCACTTTCTCGAGCAGCTCCTGCTGCCGGCCGGGAAGTCCGAGATGGGCACGCGAAGCCGCTTCGCCAGTCATCTCGCCGGCTTCTTCCCCCAGCGCCATAATTATTATGTCTGCTTTGCCGGCGGCAGCAACAGCAGCATTCAGGTCTTCGTCCGATCCGCCTCTAAACTCTGTACCTTTCGCGTGTGTCACGTGCTGCTGGCCGATACGCTTCGCGAGGGCGGCACGTATGGAAATGACGTCCTCCGCCCGACTTAACCCACCCCATGATCCCAGCATGTTGGCAGGATCGTCGGCCAGTGGCCCGATCAGGGCGATATCGTGAACATCGTTTGATAGAGGGAGCAACGGCGCATTATTTGGTCCCGGGGAATTCTTCAGCAGCACGAATGATCGTTCGGCGGCGGTTCGCGCAAGCTCGATACTGTCCTGATGCAACATGGCACCGGATTCTTTTGCTTCGTCTGCGTAAGGGTGCTCGAACAATCCCAACGCGAACTTTAGGCGCAGAACGCGACGCACGGCTTCATCCAGATGTGGCTGCGGGAGCTGACCAGACTTCACGAGGGCAGCCAGATGGTCGTGATACAAGCTGCTCGCCATGTCCATATCCACCCCGGCGAGAAAGCCTTTGCGGGCCGCAGTGGCGTTATCATTCGCGATCCCGTGAGCGACCAGCTCTCCCACGGAACCGTAGTCACTATCCACCACGCCGCGGAAGCCCCATTCCTTGCGCAGCACTTGCGTAAGTGTGAACGGATTGGCAGAGGCGGGTACGCCGTTAATGGCGTTGAAGGCGCTCATAATGGTGGCGGCGCCGGCATTCACTGCAGCGTGGAAAGGAGGAAGATAGAACTGCCGCAGTGTGTGTTCGGAAATTTCCGTGCTGTTGTAATCGCGGCCACCCTCCGCCGCTCCGTAACCGACGTAGTGCTTGGCGCAGGCGGCGATGCTGTCGGCCGCATCGAGACGCTGGCCTTGATAGCCACGAACATAGGCGACGGCCATTTTCGAGCCCAAATACGGGTCCTCGCCCGCTCCTTCGGTTATGCGCCCCCATCGTGCGTCGCGGGCAATGTCCACCATCGGAGAGAACGTCCAGCGAATTCCAGTTGCCGAGGCTTCCTGCGCGGCTACTCGGGCGGCTTGTTCAACCAGTACCGGATCCCACGTTGACGCCAAACCTAAAGGAGTTGGAAATTCGGTTCGGAAGCCATGAATGACGTCCAGCCCAAAAATAAGGGGAATGTGCAGCCGCGATTTTTCCACAGCAATGTGTTGGTACGCGTTGGTCTCTTTCGCAGTGGAGATGTTGAACAGCGCGCCGATCTCCCCCTTTGCGATCATGTCCTCGTAATCGGTGCGTCCAGTGCCTGGACCAGTCTGCTGGCCCGCCGAGTACTGCACCAACTGCCCCACCTTCTCCTCGAGTGTCATCTTGCGGAGAAGGGCTTCGACTTTCGCGTCCAGGGCAGGATCGGCAATGCCGCCGCTCGTCCGTGCGGTTAATGGCGCCTGCGCGCTGACGCAGAGCGAAAGGAACAACAACAGCAACAGGAGGCAATTAGCGCTCTTGTAGATATGCATCTTTGTACCCGAGATAATTTTTGGCATACCGCAGAATTACCTCCTGATCTTTCTCATCCAGCTTGCGACGGAACCTGCCGGGCGAACCCATCCACAATGATCCCGCTTCAACGACCGTCTTTTCGGGAATCAGAGTTCCGGCAGCGATGATGCAACCAGCGCCGATCCATGCCCCATTAAGAATTATCGATCCCATGCCGATAAGACAGCGGTCCCCGATCGCGCAACCGTGCAGCGTAACCGAATGCCCGACGGTGACGTATTCGCCCACAAACACTCCGTACTGCTCCTTCATTCCATGCAGCACCGAGCAGTCCTGGACATTGGAATAGGCCCCCACGCGAATGGAATGCACGTCGCCACGCAGAACGGCATTCATCCACACGCTGGCATGTTCGCCAAGTTCGACGTCGCCGATGATCTGCGCTGAGGGATCGACGTAGCATGAATCCGGAACAGTCGGAACAATGCCCTTATAGGAGCGGATCATTGTCTAGCAAAGGAAGTTGAACATAACACGGAGGCGAGAAGAAAGTAAGCTTTCGGATAGTTACAGGCTCTTGTGAGTGCTGGAGAACAGCCCTTTGTAGACTCGAGTCCGCTCTTCAGGTCAGCCAAAAGGATTCAGTTTTCTGTTGGTTCTTGCGAATCTTCGTCCCGCGGGCTCTTTGGTGTCTTTGGGGCGGCCGGCACCTCAGCCAGGGCCGATCCCCGGCGAATCTCAATGGTGCCGTGTTCGTTATTGATCACCAGCCGCGGCCCTCCGCCACCTATCACACCAGTTGCGGTGGCGTTTTCCTCTCCTTCACTGCTGACGTTCAGTTCGCGATAATCAGTCTGAATCTCGCCGCCGCGGGCCTGGGCATTGACTTGAAATCCGGCCTTCTCCGGAAGATAAACCTGCACTTCGCCATTTCGGTTGCGAATTTCCATACTGCCCAGCTTGCTGCTTCGTATCTCGACCGCGCCGTTTTCATCCTCCAGCCGTATGTCTCCGGCAACTCCGGAGAGGCGCACATCCTTCGAGCGGGTGATCAGCCGCAGTGGTCCAATGAGGCTGCTGGCGCGCAAATCGCCGGAATCCATATCGAGATCGCCGTCCAGTCTTGCGAACTCCAGATCGGTGCGAGCTGATTTGAAACTGACAGCCTTCGAGATGTTCACCAGCTTTATGCTGTCGAACTCGCCGTTCAGGCGGGCCCCGCCCTTAATTTCATCAAGAGAAACGTCGTCCCCACGCCCTTGCAAAGTCACGTCGCCGTTGACCTTGGAAACCCGCGCCGAACCGTGAGAAAGGTTCACATTCACTTTGCCGCTGATGTCCGACGCAGAAATGTCGCCATGCTGCGTGGCAATCTCGATGTCGGCATTGCGGCCCATCACGTTCACGTCGCCTCGCCGCCCTGAGATTACTACAGCCGCTTTGCGGGGAATGCTTAGTTCGAGATCGGCGGCAATCCAATGTTGCCCCGCTCCCTGAGTATTGGCATTCACAGTCACGGTGTGATCACTGCTGTTGATCTGAGGCTTGGTTGCAGCGTTCCATTTTTCAGCGTCTGATTCCCTGTCCGCGGAGATGTGCTTGTGAACAACAACCCGAATCTGACTGTCCTCAGAAGCGTTCACTGTCACGTTGCCACGATCGTTTACAACCCGCAGGCTGGCTCCGGCAGGGAAGTCTTGCTGAATTTGATCGTCAAAGTCGTATTTGTGCCCGAACGAGAAGTCGCCATCATCCCAATTGATTTCATCCCGCAACTCATCCCAGTTGAATTGAGAGGCCTTGGTTGCCGCTAATCCACTAACGATCAGAACGATCAACAGAAATACGCCCCCAGCGCCAATTCCCGCCGCGCGCCGGCCCTCCTGTTGTGCCTGGCGATATTCGAGAAGCTTTATCACCCCCCACAGGATGATCAGCGCCGGCCAGAGACGGGCAAAGAGCTGGCCAAGGCGCCCCCAGGGCAGAACTCCGACGTTCCCCAGCAGAAAGACGATGCCGATCACGATGAGGACTACTGGTCCCGCGAACGAGCGCCGTCTCGAATAAACCGGAGGAGTCGGAGCAGGGCTACCCATTGATCACCTCACTCGGCGGTGGTGGCTGTACCTCGCCGCTAATTGGTCCCGCAGGTGGTTCTCCACCGCTCAAGGGCGGTGGCCCACCTGGAGCATTACTACGCAAAACCTTGGTCAGACCAATCACAACCAACAGCAGGGGCCAGGTGCGCCCGAACCTTGCGACATGCGCATTCTGAAGCAGGAACAGAAATCCCAGAGTAATCAGCACAGCCGGCCCGGTAAGATTCTGGCACCGATAACCGCCCCTCGGAGGCACGTTGCCAACCAGTCCCGTGCGGCGGGCGAGCAGCCATCCCCCGATGCCGATCAGGATCAGCGGCCAAAGGCGATCCATGTTGAAGAACCAAAGTCCCATGGTGTGCAGCAGGAACAGCACGCCCAACCCGATCAGCACAAACGCTCCAGTGGGCACTTTGCTGGTGTCGATTCCTTCTCCTGCTCCAAATGCTCTGCCTAGCCCGAAAGGATCGGGAGCGGGCTGCCCGGCCTGGATCGCATGTGCGGATCGAACGGCGTCAATGATCTGGTACACATAGAAAAATCCGAGGCCAATCCCTAGCACCACTCCCAGATCTCCGTTTCCAGAAGAAAGCCCCCAGATACAGGCTATGACAATCACCAGATGGGCAAAACCTTTTGCATACTGCCCGTTGTAAACCGCTCCGACTCCGATCGGAAACATCCCAGCCAAAATTCCCGCCAGCGCGGGATTCGGTCCACCTCCTCCGGTCGCTGTGCCGGGTACTCCTGGAGCGGGCGACGGTGATGGCGGCGGTTGTACACCCTCCAGCCTCGCCGCCAGGCAACTCTCGCAATAAATCACTCCGTGAACGGAGCGGGTGCAGTTCGTGCAGAGCGCTTTCCCGCAGGTACGGCAGTACGCTGTGGCGGGCACATTGTGGTGTGTGGCGCAGTTCATGCAATCCTCCTGTAAGTGGTCAGCATCACTACAGGCGGATCATTCGGGAGCCCGGCCAGCATCGGCTGGTCCGGCCCCAGGCTGTAATTGCGTTCTTGTCGCTGTTCAGGCTGTCCACTGGTGTTGTTCTTGTGCTCCTTGTTCTGCGGCTCGGACGCCGGCTCGGCGGGCGTGGTGACTCGTTTGAACTCCCTCACCCGAGATTCGATTTCATAGACCAGACGAATATTTTCGTAATATTTCACCACTCTGCCGGTGGTTTCGTAGTAGGTGCGCTTAATCGCGGCCGGGCGCAAATCCAAGTGCCGCAGATCGGTGATTTTTACTCCTGCCAGGCTCAGCGTGACGGACAGTGAGAAAAACGCCATTCCGAACGACATCGCAAAACGCGGCTGGCGTGCCATGGCGAACACGGGAGCAAATACTGGCCGCAGCCACCCGCTGATCTGATCCTTCCAGGAAACTTTTCGTCCGCTTTTGGCGAGAACACTGGCGCTTTCACGCCCACTCGTCGCTACCAGAATGTTGTGGACCAGATTGGCCGGGGGCTCAACCTCTTCTAGCGATTTCAGCCAGCGCCGTCCGGCATCGGCTTCGGAATAAAGAGGCCCGCAAACCGCACAGACCCGCGCATGCGCTCGAAAACTCTCCAGCTTCTCTCCGGTCAACAGCCCATCCAGAGCATCCCCGAGAAGAGCGTCAAACTCCGCGCACTGCATGTTGTTCTTGCCCTCGACTGGCATCACATCACCTGCCTATATGTACGTTGAAGTAGCCGCGCAAGTTCCGTGCGTCCGCGATTGATCCTCGATTTGACCGTTCCCTCGGGCACTTTCAGCACTGTCGCAATCTCCCGGTAGTCCATGTCCTGCAGGTCCCGCAGGATGACGGCCTCGCGCAATTCCGGAGAAAGTTTCTGCAGCGCCCGATGGACAAACTCTTTAGTCTCGCGGCTCTGAGCTCGCATGTCCGCGGGCGCTGTCTTGTCCGGTATCTGTTCGCCCAGCGGCATCGCATCTTCGTTTTCTGAAGGCGGTGCATCGAACGAATCCGTTATGCGATCCTGTTTGCTCTTGCGGAAATGATCCACCAGCAGATTGCGGGTAATCGTTGTTACCCACGTCATGAACGCTCCCCGCTCGACATCGTAAGAGTTCAGCGTGCGATAGACCTTAATAAAGACCTCCTGCGTGAGGTCCTGGGCATCCTCGGTCGATCGGGCAAACCGGTAGCAGATGTTGTAGATCCTCCGATGGTGCAGCCGCACGATTTGCTCCCAGGCCGCAGCGTCGCCTGCCTTGCAGCGACGGACCAGCCTCCCAACCGCCTGGGCATCGTCCAACCCGCACTCCCTGGAACTCCTGGGTCTCAGCTAGCCTAGGCATCGCCCGGGCATAACACCACAGTTGTTATACGTTTTTGTGATCCCAAAAGTTCGCCACAAATTCGCTTTCCGAGACACAGAGGGTAGCAACGTGAACTCGAAGCGAACAAAAAACGAAATATCAGATCTTTCTAGGGGTGCCCCGAAGCGGGGCACGCCAATCAAGAATGAGGTTCCTGGCAGCTGTGAGTTGCGCCCTACTCGCTGGTGAAGTAATCCACTGCGACTGGGTTTTCAAATAGCGAGTAGTCCCGCGTCACGACAGTGATTCCGCTGTCGGTCACGAAATAGCGCTGCCGGTCGGCTTCAACGTCGTAACCGATGGTGGTTCCCTCAGGAATGTGCACATCGCGATCAATGATCGCTTTGCGAACGTGGCAGTGTCGCCCGATGTTCACGTGCGAGAACAGAATGCAGTCATCCACCTCGCTGTAGGAGTTCACTCGGACGTCAGGAGAAAGAACAGAACTTTTTACCGTGCTTCCCGAAACGATGCAGCCGGAAGAAACAATGGAGTCGAGGGCAGTGCCCATGCGTCCGCGCTCCGCAAACACAAACTTAGCCGGCGGATACTGCCGCTGATGCGTGCGGATGGGCCAGTGCTCGTCATAAAGGTTGAACACCGGCGAAACTGCCACGATATCCATGTTGGCTTCGTAATACGCCTCCAGCGTGCCCACATCGCGCCAGTAGAGCGCTTCTTTCTGGTTTTCATCGACGAAGTCGTAGGCATAGACGCGATAATCGTCAACCATCTTGGGGAGAATATCCTTGCCGAAATCGTGGCTGGAGCTGGGATCCTCCGCATCCTTCAGCAGCACCGGGATAAGAACATCAGTATTGAACAGATACACTCCCATGGAAGCTGGAACCTTGTCCGGGTTCGAAGGCGACCGCAAATCGGTTTGTTTTGGTTTCTCCTGAAATCCTGTAACGCGATGATCGCGATCCATTGCCACCACGCCGAAGCGGGAGACCTCTGACGGATCGATCTGGATCGTGGCCAGGGTTACGTCCGCGCCGGAATCATTGTGCTGGGCAAGCATGAGTCCGTAGTTCATTTTGTAAATGTGATCGCCCGAAAGAATTAGCACATGCCGGGGCTGCTCGGAGCCTATGGAATAAATATTCTGGTAAACCGCATCTGCTGTCCCTTGATACCAGCTCTCACTGACGCGCTTCATCGGCGGCAGTACCTCAATGAACTCTCCCATTTCTCGTGCCACAATGTTCCACCCTTCGCGGATGTGACGGTTCAACGAGAGCGCCTTGTATTGCGTAAGGATATAAACCCGCCGCAGATCAGAGTTGACGCAATTGGAGAGGGTGACGTCGATGATTCGATAGATTCCGCCGAAGGTGACGGCAGGCTTGGCGCGGTCGCGGGTCAGCGGGTAGAGCCGCTCGCCTGCTCCTCCCGCCAACAGGACTCCGAGCGTATCTTTCATTGCAGGTCCCGACTGATGTTAACCGCGTGCCTCAGGAAAAGCCAGACCAGCAGTCCGCCGCTGAGGGCTGGGAAAAAACAGTAGATACTAGCACAGGGATCGACGGCGTCGTGACCCAAAGTCGTGACCCAAGAATGTTATTCACTTCCCTCGCGGTGAGCTGAGAAGCCCGCAAAAATGAGGCTGAATATTCACAGTTGCGCCAACTGCACTCCTCGGCGAAGATGCATTTATCCCGACAACAAGTGCCACGCCAAACCCAAGTCGCAGACGAAAAGCAGCTTTCCCCTTCCGCAGCCAAGCTGCGACTGCTGAAACGGCTGCGCTGCACCCTGAACTACGAGAAAAAGAGCTGGGCCCGGGGCGCGCATCTGATCGCCGGCGTCGATGAGGTCGGACGCGGTTCGCTCTTCGGCCCGGTAGTCGCGGCTGCCGTGATTCTGGACCCTGCCTATCGGATTCGCGGCCTGCGCGATTCGAAACTTCTGCTTCCCGAGAGGCGTGAGATTCTGGCGCAACGTATTCGCGAGCATGCTATTGCTTATGCCATCGCCGCCGTCGATGCGGCCCGCATCGATCAAATCAATATCTACCAGGCCTCGCGCGTAGCTATGCGGGAAGCCGTCTCACGCCTGCAACCGGCTCCCGATCATCTTCTGATTGACGCCCTCCGCCTGGACTGTGACCTCCCGCAGCAGCCCATAATTCACGGCGATGCCCTCTCCGCTTCCATTGCGGCCGCATCCATCCTGGCTAAAGTGGAACGAGATCGCCTGGTCACCGAGTGGGACTCGGTGTTTCCTCTGTACGGTCTCGCCTCAAACAAGGGTTACAGCACGCCTCATCACCTCACGGCCTTGCGCGAGCACGGCCCTTCGCCGCTCCACCGGCAGTCATTTGCCCCCGTGTGGAAGGCCCCGGTACCACAGGATGTTCTGGCCTTTATGCTGCAGGAACCAGCGGAGGAACCGGCCCTCGAAGCGATGGAACTGGGCGAACCGGCCTAGCCTTGGCTGCGATGCAAGATAGAATTCCAACATGCCCCGCATGATGGTCATCACTGCCCACCCAGACGATGAGGCCGGCAATTTCGGTGGTTCCTTGTGTCTATATCATGACCGCGGAGTGGAAACATGCGTCATTTGCCTTACGCCCGGTCAGGCCGCTACGCATCGCGGCGGCGCGCGAAGGGACCAGGAGTTGGCCGCAATCCGCAGACAGGAATTCGCCGCCTCGTGCGAAATCCTCAAAGTTTCGCGCGGCATTGTCCTCGATTATCCCGACGGACATCTGCATCGCCAGGATCTCTATCGCGTAGTCTGTGCTTTGGTTCTTCACGTCCGACAATTCCGTCCGGACGTCCTGCTCACCTTTGGCCCAGACGGAGGCGTCACCGCCCACACCGATCACGCCATGGCTTCTGTATTCGCAACTCTCGCCTTTCACTGGGCCGGCCACAGCAATCGCTTTACCGAACAGCTTCAGGACACGATCACGCTGCATCGGACTCAAAAACTCTATCACTCCACTGCGAATTTCAGCCTCCCGGGCCGCCAACCCGTGATGCCCTCGCCTCCAACCACAATTATTGACATCGCGAAATATCTGGACACTAAGATCGCGGCTTTCAAAGCTCACAAGACTCAAGCACCGCTTTGGCCGATTTTCGAAGAGCATGTGCGCAAGCGGGAGAAGAAAGAACTGTTTCATCTGGCCGCAAGCGTGAACTCCGCGCCGGTGCATGGGGAAACAGATCTGTTTCAAGGCGTAAGCGAACGCCGAAGTTGATCCCCAACTACTTCGGTTTGATGATCTCGCTCAGCAAATCTGGCTTCGATTCGTCCCGGACCAGATGCGGATACTTCTCCCCGGCATGATAGTCAAGCTTGTAAACCTTGTAATAGTCGGTGTTCTCGACCAGCAATTCGAGCCCACGGGAATCATTCTTCCCCGCCCGGAGCGCATCGCGCAGCCGTTCGGCAGAGAACTTTTTTCCGTTCACCGCAACCAGCTTCATACCCGGACCAATTCCAGCCTGCGCGGCCGGCATCCCTTCGATCGTGTCCACGATCTCACCATCGGGTCTCAACCACAGGCCAATCGAGTACATTGCGTTTACGGTTTTTCTGCGCTCGTCGGCTTCTGATGCCTTCACAAGTTCCGAGGGCAAGTCATCGTAGACCAGTTTCCAGCCGCTGCCTTCCAGTCCGCCCAGTGGCGCTCCCGGTCCGTGATTCGTCAGGCGTTCGGTCCAGAAGCCACGCCAGTCATAGGGCACGACCTGGTTCAGCGTGTTAACCACATCATCGAAGGTGTACGTCTTCACCTCTGGCGGGCCGTTCTGTCCTCCATGAAACAGGTGGCAAAAATCGTCCATGGATTTCTTGACATGTGACTGCCGCCGGATGATCACATCCACCCACAACCAATTCAGGACGTCTTCCTCGTAGTAATCAAGCGGCCGCCGCCAGGACTCCCACTGGTGAGGCGCGCCTTGCATGGCTGGCACGCCATCGGCAGTATCCTGCAGGTTGCGCCACAGGCGTCCAGATCGATGATCGAGTTCAGCTGCCATGGCCGCAAGTAGATCTCGAAACTCTGCCGTCGTTCGCACTCCGCTGCGCGCACTCAGAACATCGCCCAGGTAGGAAGTCAGCCCCTCATACACCCATAGCAAATCCGTCTGCATGGGTTTTTCGTAATCCGGTGTCGTGAGATCGGCAGGACGCCGGTGTTTTCCGTTCCACGAATGCACGTATTCATGCGGCAGGAGTCCCGCCGTGAGCAAGCGCTTGCGGCTATCCACAAGACTTCTCTCCTCTACCCGGCTGTCATTCGACTCATGATGCTCCAGGCCAAAATGCGCCACGTGATCGCTCAAGCTGAACAAGAAGTGGTAGTCACGATAATGTCGTGCCCCGAACAAAGCTCCTGCCTGGGTAACCAGGTTTTTGTAATGCTCCCAGACCTCCGGCGGTGCTTCGAGCGCCGCAGAACTGTCGGCGGCGATATCCAGTTCGGCCGGTGGCGTCTGTCCGGAATTTAGCCGAACCGACTTGAAATACTCTCCGCTGATCACTGGAGAATCCACGAGCATGGTCAAAGAAACCGGAACGAATTCGATCTCACCCCCCGAATGCGAAGCAACTTGCAGCGCTGTACCGAATTTCCATCCCGCGGGAAGTCTTAAACTCGCTTCGTAAGTAATATCGGCTGTTGCGATTCCAGCCGGGTACAGCAGCATCGTGTTCCAGTTAACGACTGTCATCTTTTCCGTTGCTGATGGCCCGCCTGTGTAAATGCCCTCGCCCCCCGCAGGCGAAATGAAATCAAGCGACGCCTCAACAGTGGAAGCGCCCGTCGGAACTTCCACGTGAAATGTCCAGCCGTCGAGCAGGTCACGCCTCCATTTCAAGACTTGCCCATTGGAGGTGAACTTCAGCCCCGCCAAGTCCTGAATGGGACCGGTCGGGCCGTGCTCGCCTGGAATCCACTTCGGATAAAAGAGAGTCAGGGTGCCCGCATTCGCCGGAATCGTGAGATGTGCATGAAAGATTTTGCGTGCGGCTTCCGTGGCGTCCACCGAAAGCGTGACATGCGATGCTGCAGCGAAGCCGTGCGAAATCAACAGGATCCAGACCAGCAGATGGGGACTATGGCGTGGGCGAGAGGCCACGAGAGCTCCTTTTGGCTGCTTCAAGTTTTCGAAAGCAAATGACTATATCAGCACCAACATTAGCGGTCACGAACATTCAAAGCTTTTCCGGACGACTGAAGACCGACACCTGAGAACTGAGAAACCGAGAACCGAGAACTGAAGTTCACACGCCTGCTAAGGCCAAATGCTAACGGCTAAGTGCTAAATGCTAAGATTTTCCCGTGTCTCCCCAATCTCCTAGCGGCAAGCTGATTAGCTTTGAAGGTCTGGACGGATGCGGCAAAAGCACGCAGATTGAGCGCCTCGCTGCCGTTCTTACAAAGCAGCTTGTGCCTGTAATCGTCACGCGCGAACCGGGCGGCACGCCTACTGGAGAAAAAATCCGGCAGGTCTTGCTCGATAGCGCTACTTCAGAGCTTTCGCCAATGGCGGAGTTGGCGCTGATGTTTGCGGCCCGGGCACAACATATTAGTTCAGTCATCCAGCCTGCACTTGCTGAGGGCCGCATCGTGCTGTGCGATCGTTTCACCGACTCCACCGAAGCCTACCAGGGCGGCGGGCGAAGGTTGGGGAGTGAGCCTGTGTTGGCTCTGCATCGCATCTTGTGTGGCGACTTGCAACCTCACCTCACAATTCTGATGGATTCAGACGTAAGCGCGAGCATTGAACGCGCGCGACGGCGCAACAAGTCGCATGCAGCACCCGGTGGTACGCCCAATGACGAAAACCGGTTCGAGCAAGAGAGTAGGGCTTTTTTTGAGCGGGTGCGAAATGCTTATTTAGCTATGGCCGAACGCGAGCCGCAGAGGTTCGTGGTGGTGGACGCACGTGGCCCGGCCGAGGCAACTCAGCAGCACATTCTTCAAATCGTTCAACGTAAACTGAAACTGGCGGCAAATACAGCCTGAGAAGAACGAATGGGCTTCTCCGATTTTCACGGTAACGAAGACCTTGTCCGGCGCCTGCGCGACATGCTGGCGCGCAATCGTTTTCCCCACGCCGTGATCCTGGCCGGGCCTGCCGGTTCCGGCAAATACACGCTCGCATTGATGCTGGCCCAGGCGATGAACTGTCTTACGTCGCCAGTAATCGATGGTCTGCCAGACTTCTGCGGTGAGTGTTCGAACTGTAGGCGCATAAGCGAAGCACTGGACCTGCAATCCCGATGCGTCGAGGCGGTGGAAGCGCGCGACACTGTGCGCGAAACCGATAAGAAAGAAACCCGCATCTTCGTGCAGACCCATCCCGACGTGTTGGTCATCCCCCCCGATCCGCCGCAGATGATGATCAAAGTCGATCAGGTGCGCCGTGTCATCGAAACCATCTACTATCGCCCCGCCGAAGCCAGAGAGCGTGTCTATATTTTTACTGCTTCCGCCTTCATGAAAGAAGCAGCCAACTCTCTGCTGAAAGTGCTGGAGGAGCCGCCTGAGTTCGCCACCCTATTCATCCTGACGGAAAATGCTGGTGAACTGCTAGCGACGATTCGTTCGCGCTCCATGGTGGTTCCGCTTGCGGCCCTAACGCCAGAACAGGTCGAAAGCTATTTAACAAAGCACCGCCCAGAGTGGAATCCAAAGCAGCGAGCCCTTGTTGCACGTCTGGCACAGGGCGCTGTGGGACGTGCCCGCAGCTTTGATCTGTCGGCTTACACCGCCGCTCGTGCCCAAGCGCTCACCATGCTCCGCTCGGCTGTCCTCGCCACCGATCACAGCCAGCTTTTTAAAGTGACAGAAACGATTCGTCCGGGAGCAGAAGGCAGGGAGAAAATGGATGCCCTTCTCGGCAGTACCTACTCCCTATTGCAGGATCTGATGTTGCTCAAATCCGGCACTCCGGAACTTATCCGCAACACAGATATCTCTGGGGAATTGAACAAGCTCGCCGAGTCCGTAGGCCTCGCCTGGATCGCCAAAGCAGCGGAGGGTCTGGGTGACGTCGAGCGCGGCATGAGGCGTAATTTGCTGCGTTCCCTCTCGCTCGATGCCTTTGCTACGGCTATGGAGCCATAATTCCAAGCGAGTAATTCAGCGGACCGCTCCCAAAGTGATTGGCAAGGCGCAACTTGGCGTTGTCAGAAGTGGACTCATGTGCTAGGGTATGTGCAATTCACGCCTTAATCGTACCCACAATCCAGCAGCGCGTGTTGTGGCCTGCGAAAAAGAGGTAGCGCCATGAAAGATGCAACCGATTCCATCTCAACCGAGCGGCCCCAGGAACGGGATGGCTTTGCAAACCGTAAACTGATCCGGCCATTCCTGAATCGCAACGACCATAATCACAACCACTCCGCAGTTCCCATGGGAGAACGCCGCGACCGTCCGGAACGAGGGGACCGTAACGGTGGGCGTAATGAACGTTCGGGCGGCGGGAGAAAACCTAGCCCGCCGGAACAGACCAACGCCGAAAATTTTTATTATCAGAAACAAATGCAGTCGAGAACCCCGATGGTGGTCGTCTTGCGCGATGGAGAAGAGGTCCACGGCGTGATCGAGTGGTATGACCGTACCTGCATCAAAGTGAACCGCAACGGCGGCCCGAATCTGATGATCTACAAGCCTGCCATTAAGTACATGTACAAGGAAGGCGAGAACATCAGGAAATAGCCCTTCACTGAACGCTGATAGCTGACAGCTTCTTTACAGTTTCGGCAACACGATCCCCTTCTGCGATTGATACTTGCCTTTCCGGTCCGCATAGCTGGTCTCGCAGACCTCATCCGATTGAAAAAAAATGATCTGGCAAAGGCCTTCGTTGGCGTAAATCTTTGCGGGCAGCGGAGTTGTGTTCGAGATTTCAAGCGTCACAAAACCTTCCCACTCCGGCTCGAAAGGCGTGACGTTCACGATAATCCCGCAACGCGCATACGTAGATTTCCCTACGCAAATCGTCAACACATCGCGGGGAATTTTGAAATATTCCACGGAGCGCGCCAGCGCAAAAGAATTTGGGGGAACGACGCAGCACTCGGCACGCACCGTTACGAACGACCTCTCATCGAACTTCTTGGGATCAACGACGGTAGAGTTCACATTAGTAAAGATCTTGAATTCATCGGCAACACGCAGATCGTAACCATAAGAAGAAAGCCCGTAAGAGACCACTCCCTCGCGCACCTGCTTCTCGGAAAACGGATTGATCATGCCATGCGCGATTGCCATCTTGCGGATCCAGCGATCACTTTTCAGCATCAAGCGCCCCTGAGAGAATTTAAAAATTAGGAAATTTGGTCATCGGGTAATTTAACAACGCACGGGATTGTCAATTTCCCAATTACAAAATCACCCAATTACACAAATGTTGCTGGCTGGGGTTCAGCCATCTTACGAGAGCGCGGGTGCCGTTGACAATCTTGCCTATGCCTCATATTATCAAGCACTTGGTGAGAGCTTTTGACTCCTTCCGCTGGGAGCGCCTGTGATTAAGCTAGACATCATCAACGAGGTTGTAACCAAAACCGGCATTACCAAGACAAAAGCCGAACTTGCCGTGGAAACGGTTTTCGAGAGCATGAAGCGTTCGCTGGCTAAAGGAGACCGCATTGAGTTGCGCGGCTTTGGTGTGTTTAACGTCCGTCCTCGCAAGACCGGTATCGGTCGAAACCCGCGTACCGGCGCAGAAGTTTCGATCCCGCCCGGCAAAGCCGTCCGCTTCAAGCCAGGCAAGGAACTGCAGTCCATCGAGTAGGGGGCTACAGGACGAGTGCGACTCGAAATAAGCTTCGCATTCTGTCCGCCACATTGCTCACTACTTAACGAAGCAAACCACCTCGTTGACGGACTCACCTGAGCTTTTCCATTAAGATAGTAATTTCCCATGTCAGATGCCTCTCCGCCCATCACTGTCGCTCCTGAGTACTTCGGGTCCAAAGAAGTGTGGGTTGTGCAGCCCCGAAAAACTCGCTATTGGCTGCATATCCTCTTGCTAGTGACGACGGTGTTCACCACGCTCGTCGTGGGCGCGCGCATGCAGGACAATTTTCGCCGTAACTTGCCTGCACTCTACACGGGCAATGATTCACTTCCGATTTTTCCAGTGCGATGGGCGCTACGCGGTTCGAACCTCGCTTTGGGGATCCCATTTTCTTTTTGTCTGATGATCATTCTGCTGTCGCACGAGATGGGGCACTATTTGTTCTGCCGCTACTACGGTGTTGCCGCAACCCTTCCGTTCTTCATTCCGTTCCCCACATTGATCGGAACTCTGGGCGCTTTCATCCGCATCCGCTCTCCCATTCGTTCCCGGTCTGCGCTCTTCGATATCGGCATTGCAGGCCCGATCGCAGGCTTTGTCGTGGCATTGGCAGTTCTGGTTTTTGCCATGCCCCTTTCGAAGGTCGGTACACCACCGGTGGTTTTCGATATCCAGCTGGGATATCCGCTTATTTTCAAGATCGTCTGGACGATACTCCCCCTCGCCGACATTCACGGCGGATCTTCGCCGATGAGTGACATCTATTTCCATCCCACTGCCATAGCCGCCTGGGTCGGTATGTTCGCGACGTCACTAAATCTGCTGCCGGGCGGGCAGCTCGATGGCGGACACATCGTGTTCTCATTTGCTCCCCGTGCCCACAAATTCGTTTCTCGCATCACGATTCTGGCCCTGATCCCGATGGCTATCAAACTGTGGCTTGGCTGGCTGATTTGGGCAGTGCTGCTGCGCATCAGCGGAATGCGTCATCCTATGGTGCCGGAGTGGCCCGGGGTAGATGGCCCGCGACGCTGGATTGCGCTGTTGGGGCTACTGATGTTAATTCTTACCCTTACGCCGGCCCCATTCGCGCACAGTTCACTCCTTCAGGTCTGGTCTGAGTCACGCGCTCGCTGACCGTAGGTCGCCATACAAAGTATCCTGTAGACGCCATACAGAACATGCTGTGGACGATGTACATGTATCTGCGTTGCCCCGCGTCACCAGCAGAATTCTCCTTGATCTCTCGATTTCATTTTCTTGAATGAATCTCCGTGAAATTGAACACGGAAAACCTCCGATTCGAGTTCCGTACAATTCCAGGCGAACTACACCTGGAGTCATGCCCCTGGATGACATATCCAATCAGGGATTCCTGCCGTTCAACTTCAACACCAATACCAGCATTTTGAACCCACAGGATCCCAACAACCTGCGCCGCTACAACTACGGCAATGCCGATTACGACACGCGGCATTACTGCAGTCGCAACTATGTCTGGGATACTCCGAAGCTCTCCGGTTGGCGTGGCGTGCTGGCAAGCTGGACTGTCTCCGGCACTCTATTCGCCCGAACCGGATATCCGCTGACGGTGGTAGATTCGAATGCCACCAGCATTCTCAACGGCTACAACTACGGGACCAACACCACGGGTGGATTCAATATTTTCGCCAACTACCCCAGTGGAGCTCCCATTACCTGCGATTCCGGCGCGGTTACTACGCCCTGTCTGACCACTGCACAATTCAGTCCGGCTGCAGCTGGATTCGGGCAGCAGCGCAGGAACCAAGTCTATGGGCCGCACTATTTCGACACCGACCTCACCGTGATGAAAAATTTCAAGCAGCCGATCAACGAGGTCAGCACCTTCGGAATCGGATTGCAATTCTTCAACATCCTCAACCATCCGAACTTCGATCAGCCGGTGTATGGCATCGCCGATCCCAGTTTCGGAACAATCATCAATACCGTGAGCGTGCCGACCAGCATCCTGGGTTCGTTCCTTGGTGCCGACGTATCGCCGCGTCTGATTCAGATCAAAGCATCACTCCGCTTCTAGTAAGCTGTTGCAGGCAAGGCGGCCCGAATCTCCGGGCCGCTGCTTTTTCTAGCTACTAGTCCTCCGGGACACTGGCAGTCATCTGGACTGCCGGCTCACCCGCGCCCAGTGCCTGCGCGACGATCAATCGTCGTGCTTCGATCCTGACTTTTGGAAGATGGATGCCGAAGAGAAGCGCCCCTCCTATGCACGCCACGGCGCCAATCGTGACCGTGACTGGCGCTCCCACGCGGTCCGCCAGCGCTCCCGCGAACAATGATCCAAACGGCGCCATTCCCATAAACATCATGGTGTACAGCGCCATAACGCGCCCTCGCAGATGGTCGGGCACCATGGCCTGAATCAGCGTATTCGACGACGACATCTGCAACATCATCGTGAAGCCCACCGGAACCAGGAGTACAGTCGAGAGCCAGAAAATTCGCGACAACGCAAACAGAATCAGAAAGAATCCAAAGCCCCCGCAGGAGAACGCCACCCATCGGCCCAGGCCCTGAACCCCGGTGCGTGTAGCAAGCGTGAGTGCGCCGAGCAAGGCGCCAACTCCGGTTGCACCCATCAAAATTCCCAGGCCCCGCGCGCCGCCGTGCAGGATCTGGTCTGCGAAGACCGGCATCAGCACGGTATAAGGCATCGCTACAAGGCTCACCAGGCCGAGAAGAAGCAAGATTGCGCGGATGGGTGCAGTGTGCCGCGCAAAACGGAAGCCCTCGATCAAATGCTTAACCGGCGAGCCGGATGTAGCACGTGGCCGTGGCTTCACATCCATCATCAGCAACCCGGCGATTACGGCGATATAGCTCACCCCATTGGCGAAGAAGCACCAGCCTTCGCCGATTTTCGCTACCAGAATCCCCGCAATCGCTGGCCCGATAATCCGTGCTCCGTTGAACATTGATGAGTTCAAGGCAATCGCATTCATCAGATCTTCTTTGCCGACCATGTCTACCAGGAACGATTGCCGGGCCGGTACATCAAACGCGTTAACTACACCCAGGAGCGATGCCAGGACGAAGATGTGCCAGACCCTCACCGTTCCCGTGAGGGTAAGAATGGCGAGCACGAAGGCCAGCAGCATGGAAGCGACTTGGGTCGCGATCACGACACGGTGCCGATTCTGCCGGTCGGCCACGATCCCGCCTAAGGGCGCAACCAGAAAAACCGGAATCTGTCCGGCAAAACCGACAGAGCCAAGCAGGAGCGAAGAACCGGTAATGCGATACACCAGCCAGGATTGGGCCACGCTTTGCATCCACGTGCCAATCAGCGAGATCAGTTGACCGCTGAAGAAGAACTGAAAATTACGATGGCGCAGTGCGCGCAGCGTGGCAGGAAGCGCGCCGGTTTTCACCACGTCGGCCGGTGATCTTTGAAAACTTTGAGTCTTCTTCTGGTGGACGGTGCGAGAATCGGTCACTTTCAAGCCTGCGCCTTTGATGCTGTGATGGGGACTCTCGATGTGAATCTAATGGCAACCGATGCGAACTCGGTCGCCATCTCTCTTGACTAAGTTGTAACTTCCAAGCCCGCAGAAGCTGAGGTACAGTATTTCTTACTCGCCATTGTTCGACTGGCCCGAATTCAGTATAGAGGCAAGAAGGCGTTCGCCGCTGGCCCGCAGCAGGCGCACTATCAGCACCAGCCATGGGAGGAACCATGAATAACGATCAGGTTCACGTTGAACGCCGCGCAGCGCAACGCTTCCCTTTTCAGTTGACAGTTGCAATTCACTTGATCGGCAGCAACCAACATGGCCATGGTTTTACTCAGGATTTGAGCGCCCGAGGAGCGCTTCTGTACACCGATCTGATGCCGTCCGAGGGAGAGGCGGTAGAGCTCACTCTGGTCATGCCTTCCGAAATCACCCTCGCCGAGAACATGCCGGTGTGCTGCAGGGGCAAGGTGGTGCGAGTCATTCGGGTCGACAGCAAATACGCTGTCGCCATCCATATCGAAACGTACAAATTTTTGCCTGAGACCCACAACTCGTTACAGGCGTCAGGAAGCTTCGCTCGCATATCCGCCCTCCATCCTCGTCGGCGCCAAGAGGAGGCTGCGGAATTTGTGAGTCCGCAAGGCCCCACGGCGTCCTAGGTACACCCGACAAACCGCCCTACGCGACCTATTACCCGTTTTTCCTGACATCCAATGCAGTGGGTTTTGTTAGAATGCTAGTTCACAGCGGGAGTTCCTTTCTCTTCGGGGCTGTCCACTGATGTGTCCGATCTTTTCCCATTTTGACTGGCATGTACTCAGCTGAAACTTGCCGAATTGTCAGATGCGCGGGGAATGTGCAGCGAGATCTGGTTACGACAGTCACTTGGCTACAACCTTTGTCTCTCAATAACATGGATGGCGATACTGGAATAAAGCGGGTGCCATGAACGGTGTAGCGGTCACTCTGTTAACAGAAGAAAGCGAGCGCCTTTCCCTGCTCCAGCATCGCCTGGACGGCACGCAGATGGGCCGCAATGTCTTCAGCCATGTGGGATTTCCAGCCGGTCCAACTGATCCGGTCTTGCGCCAGATCCAGGACGTACGTTCCGAAGTCGTGCTGGTTGATATCGATTCTCACAACGCGCAGCGCGCAATCAGCGCCATTGAACTAATTAATGCCAACACCAGTGATATTGCCATCTTCGCTGTCGGCGAGATGACCCACCCTCCGACGATCGTCGCCGCGATGCGCGCGGGGGCACGCGAATTTCTGGAGCGCACTGCGACCTCCGAAGCAATTCTCGAAGCGCTCACGCGCTTTGCCACATCTCGCAGCAAGACGCGCACTTCCTCGGGACGCGCCCGAGTCTTCACGGTCACAAACGCGAAAGGCGGTACCGGCGCAACTACGGTCGCCGTAAATACAGCGTTTGCCCTGCAGGAGACCCAGGGCCGCGTGCTGCTGGTGGATTTCGGCTCCCTCGGTCATGCAGCGCTGCATCTCAACGTACGCCCGACATTTGGCCTGGCGGATGCACTGCAGAATCTTCATCGCCTGGATGCATCCTTACTCGAGGGGTTAATGACCCCGTGCAAGGGTGGGTTGCAATTGCTGGCCGGGCCCCAGAACCCGCATCAACTGACGCCGGCCGCGGCGGAACTGGCCCGCTTATTCGACCTGTTGGTGGCGCACTTTCACTATGTGATCGTGGATTGCTCAGGCCGGCTCGATCAGATTACGCGGCTGCTCAGTGATCTATCGAATTCCGTCCTGTTGGTGGCGCAAGCAGATGTAGTTTCGCTGTGGAGCGCGGGCCGCATTCGTGCTTTTCTGGAAGAGGGCGCCGGCCGGGACCGCGTGCGAATTGTACTCAATCGCTACAAAAAAATTCCCGGGTTCACCGACGAGGACATTGAGAAAGCCACCGGCAGCAAACTGTTCTGGAAGCTGCCGAACAATTATCAGGTTGTTGCACCGGGGATCGACAAAGGCGTGCCTGCGGCATCCCATGACAGCCACGATATTGGACGTTCTTTCCGATCGTTGGCGGCAGCCTTGAGCCAGATCTCAAGTGCCGGAGAAAACTCGGCGGATTTGGAATATCTGCCCGACACATCCAAGAAGAAATCCTCCGGGCGTCTCTTGATCTCCCCCTTGCGCGCTGGACAGTAGCGACTCGCCTACGGGCCCACAACTCAATCCTTACTGCCACTATACTGAGCTGAGTAATTCATCCGAGCCATTGTCTCTGCCAGATGCCCCAGTCCCTCGTGCAAGCTCACACCACCACCTATTCATCTGGCGTTCAAATAGACCCACGCTTGACAGTGTCTTTAGGATCCCTGCTTACCATTGCCGGATGGTTCGGCATAACCACCGGCCTGATTGAAGGTGTCGGCCTGCTCGTATGCCAGCGGATTAACTGGGCGGCTTGGGGCCATATGATGCATGTCTCAGAGGAAATCCTCTGGATCTCGCCGCTGCTTGACTCGCTTTTCTTTGTGCTGGTTGCCTTGCTGGTTCTGCTGGTGACCCTCATCCGGCCAAGCATCACCGCAGTTCCCCTGCTCATCTTCGCTCTTACGTTTCTTGCTGCCTACAATTGGCTTACGGTTACCGGTCGTCTTTACTACGCCGCGCGGTTGTTGTTGGCACTTGGACTCGCAATGGCAGTTACCCGCTGGTTCAAGCAGCGTGATGCCCGGGTGATTGAGTTTTGGAGGCGAAGCATCGTTTGGCTGATCGCCGCCTTTCTGCTCGTGCTGGTCGGTGTTCCAGCGGCACGATGGTTTCGCGAACGGAGTGCAGTTTCAAAATTACCCCTTGCGGCGTCTGGCGCTCCCAACGTGTTGCTCATTGTTCTGGATACGCTCCGCGCCGATCACCTGTCCTCTCTTGGATATCATCGGAAAACGAGTCCGAATTTCGATCGCTTCGCCCGTGAGGGAGTGCTGTTCGAAAATGCTGTTTCGACCTGTTCGTACAGCTTGCCATCCCATGTTTCACTGCTGACCGGCCGCTACGAATTCCAGCACCATATGGGAAACGTGAAGCCGATGTCCTGGTTCGGCAGCGATGATGCAAGCATGGGCGGTTTCTCGACCTTAGGTGAGATCCTGCAGAAGGCGGGCTACCGAACCGCTGCTTTCTCAGCCAACCGCACGTATTTCTCCCATGACCTCGAAGGACGCGGCTTCATTCACTTCGAAGATTATTTCGACTCGCCTGCCGACATGTTTGTCCGCACCCTATACGGAAGGGAGTTTTCTCGCGCCTACCTGAATCGAAGCCAGCACAGTCTAGTTACACGCTTTCTGCACTCGTTGGGACTGCCTTCTTTGATGGATCGCGACGAAGAAGGCTCGGGCAGTTTTGGCGGCGCGTTCGGTGTCCGAAAGCGCGCGGCAGAAGTGAACAAAGAGTTTCTTCGCTGGATAGACAAAGACAGTGGCCATCCATTTTTCGCTTTTCTAAACTACTTCGACGTACATCACCCTTATGGAATTCCGCCCTCTTATCCCAAGCCTGTATGGGAAGTTGGCGGAGGAAATGATTCCTACGACGATGGCGTGAAATACGTCGATGGTTTTATCGGGCACGTGATTGGGGAATTGAAGAAACGGGGCCGGGATAACAATACGCTCCTCATCATTACGTCAGATCACGGTGAGTCGCTCGGTCAGCATCATCTGCTGACGCACGATCGCGCGCTCTACTGGGAACTGATCCATGTGCCGCTGATGGTCTGGCTTCCCGGCCGGGTTCCGGCGGGAGTCCGAATCATGACGCCAGTCACGAACGCGGCGATTGCTCCAACCATTCTGGATCTGCTCGGGCACACGCAGGCGGCGAACTTCTCCATCCCGGCACTCACCCCACTTTGGAAAAATCCAGCGGCTGTCAGCTCGTGGCCAAGCCCCATCTCCGAACTGGCGCTGAACGAATACTCCGGCCAGGGCGACGAAGCAACCGATCAGATCATACCGACGAACGCCACGGGACGCATGAAGTCGCTCGTAACAGCGCAATGGCAGCTGATTATGCATGAAAAGCGTGGTGTCCAGCTCTATGACCTGAGGCATGATCCTGAAGAACTGCACGATCTGGCGGACACGAAAGAAAACAGATCCGTAGCCCTTCGTCTCGAAACCGAAGTGCAGCAGCTGACGTCGGGCGGTTCAAGATAAGCGATCTAGTTCATCTCAGCCGCCGGCTCGACCGTATCTATGACCAAAGCGCTCGAACCACCGCGCTGAAAGAGCTTTCCACTGGCACTCACTTTCTGTCCGGCAAATGGCAGCAGCTTTGCATTCTGTCCTGAGGATGGGGTGGTATCCGCGATAGGCCAGTAAATCGTGCCGTCATTCGCCAGAATCACGAGTGGCGAACCTGCTTTAGCGCAGGCGCGCGCGCAATCCGCGCTGATCGGTTTCTCCAAACCCTTAGTGAATGCACATGCCGAATCGAGAACGTAGCCACTGATCTTGACTGGCTTACCTTCTGAGCCGCCAAAGGCGACGACTACTACGCACAATAAAATCACCGCAGTCGGAATTGCACGGTCGACTTTCATCTACGCAACCTCCACGAGGCATATTGAAGGTACAAAAGAAACAAGAGGTAGGCAACCAAGCCTACCTCTTTCGTGGGGTGAACGCCTCAATGCTACGGGCCGGAGAGCGCCGAGATGAGGACTTAAGATTGATTTCAAATTAGACCCCGGAGCAGCTACGCACAATAGTGAAAAAATATTAGAACCCGGGCAGTGCCCTTATCCCCTTGGATTCCACACATTCGTAAGCATGACCGCAAGAAAGATCCTTGTAATCCTCCGTTTTCCCGCTCGGCCATTCGATCAGCAGACGATCAACCTTGTCCCGTTTTCCCAGGCCAAAGGTTACCGGAAGCTCTGATTGTGACAAATAGCTCGAGCCGCCTTTTGCAAGCCGCGCCTGGCTCGCGCTACCGTAATAAATCTTGATCACTGCCCCAATTGCATCGCGATTCGATTTCGTCCCCACCAACCGAATGCGAATGCTCTTGTTTCCACTGGTCTGGTCATTGCGAAAGAGATACGCCGGTCCGTTATTGGTCGTCATGAGCAGATCTAGATCGCCGTCGCGATCAAAGTCCCCGTAGGCCAACCCGCGTCCGACTTTCGGCGCACCGAATTCTCGTCCAATTTCAGAAGCGACATCGCGAAAAATTCCTTTCCCATCATTCAGAAAAAGCTGCGGTGGCTGAGCATAACCAACCCCCCGGACATTACGCACTGTGTCGTCAATATGTCCATTTACCACCGCGAGATCGAGACCGCCATTCAGGTCGGCATCGAGAAAAACGCACCCGAAGCCCAACGTATTCTTCGACGGCAGCCCAACGCCACTTTGTGTCGCAACGTCCTGATAGTTGCCGGATGCAACCCGGTACAGGCCGATCATCTCATTGTCAAAATTCGTGATTGCCACCCCAGACATTCCCGAGTTATCGAAATCCGCGACATCCACCCCCATGCCGGCGCGGGCTTTCCCTTCTGCGCTGAACGCGATTCCGGCATCGACCGCCACATCTTTGAAAGTGCCGTTACGTTGGTTGCGGTACAGTTTGTTCGGTTGCGTGTCATTTGCGACCAGAAGATCAGGCCAGCCGTCCGGCTCGTAATCGAGCATCGCGACACCCAGAGATTTCGAGCTGCTGTCAAAGATTCCGCTGTTTGCGGTGACGTCCTCAAACGTGCCGTCCCCACGATTATGAAACAGCCAGCAGGTCTCGCCGCGGTACGCTTCCGGGGTGCAATACGACTTGCGTTTTCCATCCGGACTACAGAAGACATCGTGCTCCGGCGACCATTTCACGTAATTGCAAACAAACAAATCCAGCAAGCCATCACGATCGAAATCGAGCCATATCGCTGAGGTGCTGAATGCTTGCCGGCCACCCAGCCCGCTGGACTTCGTGACATCTACAAACGATCCCTTTCCCGTGTTCTTAAATAACCGATTCTGGCCTACGCAGGTGACCAGGATGTCGGGATGTCCATCATTGTTGTAATCGCCGACAGCAACACCCATGCCGTACATTTCTACGTCAAGGCCCGCAGCCCCGGTCACATCAGAAAACGTACCATTGCGGTTGTTGCGATAGAGGCGCAGCGTGCTCCGCTGTCGTTTGTGGCCCGGCCAATCCGTCCCATTAATAAGGAGAATGTCCTGCCAGCCGTCGCTGTCGTAGTCAAGAAATGCGCAGCCCGCGCCCAGAGTTTCCGGCAACAGCTTTCCCCCATAGGCGCCGCTGTTGTGGCGGAAGCGAATCCCCGCATCCGTCGATACATCCGTGAGTCGGAAGCCTGGAGAGGACGGCGGAGAAGGATCAGCAAATATTCCTGAAGGTACACTCGCCACCGCTGCGAACCCGGTCAGACCCTGCAGAAAAGCCCGTCGATTCACGGAAGATTAACCAGCCCGTTGCGAATGGCATAGACAACTAGTTCCGCGGTCTTATGGATTCCCAGTGCATCCATAATATTGGCGCGATGAACAGCCACAGTGTTTGCGCTGAGATCCAGCACCGCAGCAATTTCCTTATTCGACTTGCCATCCACAATCATTTGCAGAATTTGCAGTTCGCGCTGCGTGAGTGCCGAATTCCGCTCGCCTTTGAGCGCTGTGGGGCGCTCGAGTTGTGAATCCAGAACTGTTTCTCCCGCTACAATCCGCCTGATGGCCGCGCCAAGTTCGAGGTCTACAGCATTCTTCAAAACGTAGCCGCGCGCCCCCGCTGCAAGAGCCTGCCGCACCAATGTGTCTTCCGGGTGCATACTCAGCATCAGCACCCGAATTTGTGGCTGTTTCTGAAGAATCTGCCGCGTGGCCTGCAGCCCGTTCACGCCGGGCATGGCACAATCCATTACGATGACTTGAGGGCGAAGTTCCTGTGCCAAGCGAATGGCCTGTTCCCCGTCGCTAGCCTCGCCCACTACGGCGATATCGCGCTCGTCTTCCAGAATGCGGCGAAAGCCGCGTCGGACCAGGGCATGGTCATCAACCAGCAGCACGGAAATTTTATTCCGCATGCGACATGAGCTCTTCTTTCCGGATTCGTAGTCGAACCAGTACGCCCCCTTGCGGCGGGCTGGCGACGTCGATCCTACCTGCAAGTAGTTCTGTGCGTTCGCGCATTGCGATCAGCCCGATGCCCGGATTCGCTTTTTGTGCCGCGAATCCAGTGCCGTGATCCTCAATCTCAACTTCCAGCGCTTCCGGCAAAAATCGCAGACGCACCCAGGCTTCTTTGGCTCCCGAATGCCGGGTCACATTATTGAGTGCTTCCTGCAAAACTCGGTATACGTGGATCGCCGCATTCCCGTCAACGCGAAAGGGCTCACCGGATTTCTCGTAGCATATGTGAATGCCTGACTGCCTTTCTACCACCGGCAAATACCAATCGAGAGTGGTTTCGAGTCCCTGCTCGTCGAGCATGACCGGATGAAGCGCCTGCGACAAACTTCGCACTCGGTCGAGCGTGCTCTGGGCGATCTCGCAAACCTCGCGCAGTTCGGTCCGTAACGTGGACCCTTCCGGTGCGTGATTTCGTGCCCGCGTAAGCATCGATCCGACAGCGGTCAGAATCTGCCCAAATTCATCGTGCAGTTCACGCGAGATATGCCGCAGCGTGGATTCCTGTGTCGAAATCAATTTCTGAGCCAACTCACTGCGCTGTTCCGAAAGCAGGGCGAGCCGGGCGAATAATTGTCGATTCGAACGGATCAGATACAAACTGGTCAGGAGAATGGCAACCAACGTCGCCGTAAGGAAGAGATACACCTGTCGCTGAACGCGATCATAAATTCCAGCAATGCGCTGCGCCGCCTGTTGTTCACTCTCATTGTTCTGAACCAACAGGCGCGCCACCGCCGTGCTCAGCGCCGCCTGACGGGCCTGTAGAGACAACTGGATCTGGGCTCGCGCCTCATCCTGTTTGCCGTCCCGCGCCAGAGCAAAGGTACGGTCCACAGCGTCCCAGAACTGAGCTACGGAATTTCCCAGATACTGCCGCTGCTCAGGAGTGCGATCAGCCACTGCAACCTGCTCTTCCTTGCGCAACGCATCGTCGAGATCGGCCCGGATACGCTGAAATTGCCCCGACCAGGCTGTCAAAGGATACGGTTCAGTGTTATCCAACATGTCCCGCATCGCCAGGGCGAGTGAATTCAGGTCATTCTGAATACGCAGCAGTTGCAGGGAATCTTTGCGGTTGCGATCGACTAGGTTGTTCTGCAGGGCGCGCAAACCGGAAATCTGCCGGGTGATGTAGCCGGAGTAGGCCACGACCGCAGCCAGCGTGACGATCAAGCCCACAAACAGCGCCACAGTAGGAGATTTCCTGGGCCCGGACGATTGCGGCACGCACCGAGAATACAACGCGGCGGCTTAACTGGCCACTTAGTCGCGTTTCTCCAGTGCCGAATCCATGTCCTGCGGAAAGGACTTGAGCGCCACTTCTCGTGACTTGGAGGAGGTCCTTTTGTTGCTGTCGGTGCTGAACTGGGTGAGAGTCCCTCTCAAAATGTAATAAGCCTCATCCCCCGGATTCTTGCCCTGTCCACGCTCAAATGCTCCTTTGAAGTCGTACCACACGCCGTGCACGGTTTCTGTGGTGAAAGCTAATTTCTTTGCATCGAGCTTGCCCTGCTTGAAGAAGTGATCGAGGAACGCGCCGCGATCGCTCTCCAAATCGCCATACCTGGATATGAAACCCGTGACGCGTCCCTCTTCTTCCACGCTGATCTGCACGAACTCCCCATCCTGCAGAAAGCTGTACATGCCCGAATAGTTGTCCGGCGGAGTTGGGGCGCTTTGGGCGGCAATTACTGTCTCGGCCAGCGCCAGCCATAGCAGGCACGCGGCAACTCTGCTGATAAGCCTCATTCTTTGCTCCGCACACGATTCAAATCAGCGAACTCCACCCATTTCCCTGATTCATCTTTCGTTTGCATCAACCACTCCCGTCGTTGGATGTCCGGCTTCCACCGAAATGTGGTAATGAAAGGGGCCGCACTCCAACCACAAAGAGAAATATCCCGGTCGCGAGGATTGCCCGGCTAATCATCGAGATTCCCCATTCTCAAACAAGCTTAGCCAGCATAGCGTTTCTATGAACTCGTGAATATCGCTTCCTTGGTGCCCGGGCTACAATACTTACATCTCTCGCCATCGTGTAGGCATGACAGCTGGGCTCACGGACTCTGCGACTGAAGCGATGGCCCCCCCGGCTGAACCCATATTCCTCGTTCGCCTGGAACCCTGGCACATTGTCTTCCACCGCAATCTAGCCGATCTGTTTACGCGCAGACGACAGGAGCCGGCTGAATCCTTCCCGCCGGGAGTTTTCTGGTCAGATGTATTCGTCACGCCACATGTGCCATGGAATAAGTTTCTGCAATCGCTGCTCTGCCATATTGCCCTAATGATCGCGTTTGCTGAAATCCCTCGAATGTTCCCCGCCCATGTTCCCGCCGCAGAGAGCTCGGCTTTCAATCGGGCTGAGGTTATTTACTACTCGCCCTCCGAGTATCTCCCGCCCCTGGACACGGGAGGTTCGAAAACTCCGCGCCAGTCTCAGAAACCAGATCCGGAGTATGCACGCCAAGCAGTCATCTCAGTCCCGCCGGAACCTGACAACACAAGACAAACCGTCGTCACTGCTCCGGCTGCAAAACTCGATCACGAACTTCCCTTAGCGAACATCGTGGCGTGGTCTCAGGTGCAACCCGCAGTTCCGCTGGGAGCCACGGCAGATGCCTCGGATCGCCGCGTTCCCGTGATGCCGCTTCCAGTGGTCTCACCAACTCCAGAACTGACGGGCATACCCTGGCGCCAGTTGTCGGTGCTGTCACGGTCGATCGTGGCCCCGGCTCCTGAAGCAAACATTGCGGCTTCTGCGCGAACCCTCCAGGGTCCACAACCCACAGTTGTTGAACCGGCGCCCATCGTTGATGTTGCTTCCCTGCGCTCGGGAGACGTAAACATCGGACACTCCGAGGTCATCTTCCCCGCGCCGGCTCTGCCAGTGGGTGAACAGCACACGCTCGGCAGAGTGGCTCCGGGTTTGAGTAGCAAGAGTGCGGCGGTGGTCCCGCCCACGCCCTCCTTGTCTGGAGCCGCTTCAAGCGGCAGCGGGCGCCTGATCGCGCTGGGAATTCATCCTGCCGCGCTCGCGCAGCCAGTTGAAGTCCCCGGTGGCAATCGTCGTGGTAGATTCGCGGCGACTCCGGCTGGGAGGAAAGGCAGCTCGGGAACTCCAGCTTCCACAGTCCGTGAGGGCCACGGCGGTGACGTCTCATCCGGCCAGAACCGCGAAGGAATGCCGGCCGGCCTGCTGGTCGAGCCGGGCCCTACTCCCGCATCGAATCCAGGAAACGGATCGCCCGCTTCGAGCGCGAGTGCGTCCGAGGCAACCCACAGCGCGAAGCTGACTCTGCCCACCGTAACTGATGCCAAGAGTCATCCAGCAGCAAAGGTGTCCGATGAGAAAGTAACCGATGTCGATCGCGAGGTCTTCGGCTCACGTAAGTTCTACTCAATGACCCTGAATATGCCGAACCTGAATTCGGCAGGCGGAAGCTGGGTTGTTCGCTTTGCAGAATTAAAAGAAAACGAAAACAAAGCGGACCTTAGCGCTCCGGTAGCGACCCGGAAAGTCGACCCCGCCTATCCCACCGAATTAATGCGCCACAACGTCCAGGGTACGGTTACGCTTCGAGCCGTGATCCGTAGCGATGGATCGGTTGGCGATGTGCGGGTCCTGCGTGGAGTCGACGACCGCCTCGACGAGTATGCTCGTGAAGCGCTTCAACAGTGGCACTTTCTTCCTGCGCTCAAGAATGGCAATGCAGTTGACTTGGAAGCCGTCATTATCATTCCGTTCAAGCCGCTTCGCATGCCGTTCTGACTAGCCAGATTGAGACACCTTGCTTATTTCCCGGCGGTGGCTTTTCCTTCCAGCATTGCATAAAGCGACGGATTGCAGCACACCTCGTAGTACCACCTCTCAGTCCAGCGTTGTAGAGAGAAGGATGCCGGATCAATTTGCGCAATGCGGCTGGCGCGCAGCAATATCCGGCGAAAGATATCCGTCCCGAGCGGCACGACTGCGCTATACAGCCGGAATCCCTCGCTGCCCCACAATTCAGGCAGTTCCAGGTTGCAGGGTTCAAGTGATATCTCCTGCCCTAATTTCTTAAATGCAGCCTCGCTAATGCATACGCCATTCAGGTTGTACTTGAGAACGAATTCGTCGGAACTCTCGCCCAGATTGTTGTCGTCCACCGTCTGAAACGCGTAAACATTGAACGGGCTCTGCATCCGTTCTATGGCTTTGCGCACCCGCCGATTGCAGGAGGAGAGCCGGTCACTCTCGTTTAGGGCGTCGGAAATCATGATCTGTTGCTCGCCATCCATCAGAAACAGGGGTGCTGAATCCTGGAACGATATGCCGATTCCCAGTTCCAGGCCCGGAAGGCCTGCCCGCTGTAATAGCGCGTTGTAGCCACGCACGATTTCTATGATCTCGCGGGCAAGCACGCATGCCCGGCTGACCGCCAGCGTGGCCTCTGCCTTATGCTCAAGCAATGCGAGGATGATCGCGTCGCCCTCGACGAACACCTTGCGAGCCCCATATTTTTCGAGCAGTTTGTTCACCGGCTCATAAAAATTAAGGCTGAAATAGGATGCCGGGTTCATCTCCCGCTCCAGCAAAGAGCGTGTCAGCCGGGATGAGTCCCTTACATCGGCCTTGAGAATTACGTGGCTGAGGATCCTCTCCGCTTTCGGCTTCTGTTCTTCCCGCAGGAGAAATTCATAGAGCGAACCATTCATCGCGGAAAGGTTGCGTATTTTCGGATTGCCCACGAGGTTGACGCTGTCCAAGGCTTCATTTACGGCTTCCAGCCGCCGGAGGTCGCGATGATAGCGCAGGAAGTCGCGCAGGAACCGCACACCGATTTTCGCCCGCTCATCTCGACCCCAGTCTGCCACTCGTTTCATGGCTGCGTATAAACTCCCGCCGGAAAGCTTGCCGTGTTCTTCGATCAGCTTTTCTACCCGGACTCGTTCTTCGCGGGATATCAAGGCATGCTTCAACTGCTGAGGATTTATGAACGGCGAATATTCGGACAAAAGCGACACCACCTCATAGGAGGCGATTACGTGATCCATTAATTCCTTACGCTGCAGCAGGTCGATCCAGGCGAAAAGGCGTTTTTCGCGCAGTCGGTCCTCCTCGGCCGGAGCTTCGGAGTCGCGTGTGCCTAGTAATTCTTGGGTGTTCTCCGGCACGTTCAGCCAGCCATCCAGTACGGAGTCATTAACGCCCGATTGCAGATTAAGCGACAGCAGAAAATCACAGACAGCCCGTCGAACATTGGCGAACCGGTCAACGTCACGATCGAAGTTCCCCAGCATCACGTAATGCTCAGCGTTGAGGTACGTGTCCCGCCCGTCCTCGGTAAAGATCAGCGGGTTCAAGAACAACTGGTATGAGGCGTCATCCTGATTGCCAAACAGGGAGCGTCTCATAGGTAGCAGGGTTTCTTTTTCGATTTCACGCAGGATTCGGAAGAGTTCCTGTCCAGTTTTGCGCAAAATGATCTTCTTGCCGACTTGAAAACCCGCAACTTTCTCGCGATATTCCAGCGCCTTCTGCTGTCGCACACCTTCGTAGCTCTTGACCATCATGCGGCCGCGTTCGAGCAATTGCGCGAACTGGGTATTCAGTTCAATACGGAGAAACTTGAGAATTGCCATGCGCGCCAGCAGGTCCACCGAGAAATTTTCCAAAGACTTTGCCGTGTTCAAAGAGCAAACGTGCAATTCGCTCAGCAGTGGTTTCAGGCCTGCTGGATGAACCTTGGGAATTTTTGGCGCCTGCTTGGGAGTGGATCGCGAATGAAGAAACCGGCGCTCTTCTCGCGGCGGCTCCACCGGTTCGGCGGGGAACAAGCTTTCCAATCCCGCATGCCGGATGATGATGCGCGAGACGTGAAGCCGCGTCTGCTCGATGAAGCTGGGGCTCAGATGAACGTCATGCCGCAGATTATCGACGCCCAGTTGCAGATTTTTGAGAGTGACCGCCGGTGTGTAGCTGGTCAGGCGGGGGGACGTCGGCTCGCCTGACGGCCGACGCAGCCTGAGGATAGGAATCCGCGGCATCTTCTATTCATCTCTCCACGCTACGGATGCTTCGCCTGACTGACCAGGCTCGCGCGGAACCGTGGCACAACCAGCGCCTGCTCGGCCGTGGGCATGTTCAAGTTGGTCAGCCTCGCCCCCATCTGCTCTGCTTGCGGAGTTGCTCCGGTCATGCTGTACGCCTTCCGCAACAGGCGCATCGTGAGCGGATTTTCAGCCTCTTCCTCCAGATGGGAAATGGCTTCCGCGTACTTCCCCTGTGCCAGCAGCAGTGCTCCCGCGGATGCTTCGTAACTGTAGTGGACTACCTGGCTTCGGCTTTTCTGGGCCATGGACTCAAGTAGCTTGACCGCGCCGGAGGCCACGTCGAACCCTTGTGCTTCAGCTGAACGCACGGCCTTAACGCGTATGATCCGCGCCTGCTCTTCTGTTTTTTCGGTGAGCGACATCTCATGCCCGTGTTCGAGCGCTGCCTGCGCGGCCTGGACCTGCTTCATCGCAGACTTGTAGTCCCTCTCATAGATCGCCAGCACACGATGCGCCTCGGCCTCCAACCGTCCCAATCCCGCGGTATGCGCATGCCTAGCGACCTCTCCCAGCGCCTTGCACGCTTGCTTGTGATTGTCCTCGCGGATCCATGTGGCGGCCGACTGCATCTCGTATTCGACCCTCTCGGCTTCATTCGCAACCAGAACTATAGCTCGCTGATACTCCTCACGAGCTTCCTGTTCATGGCCCATAACCGCGAGCGTGTCGGCTACGCCGAGTTCCGAACCAAAGCTGGGATCAACACGAATGCTCATCCGGTACTGTTCCAGTGCAGCCTCGAATTTCCCCGCGAGGCGGAGAATCTCCCCATAGGAGTCATATGGGTTAGGCTGGTCGGGCTGAAGCGCAACATAGCGTTTCATGACTTCAAACGCTGCTTCGAAGCTCCCCGAAAAGGCGTACGCATAAGCTAATTCGTTGAGTGCGGCAGGATAATCAGGCGCCAGCTTGACCGCGCGTTCCAGAATGGTCACCGCCTGTGAATAGCGCTCCTGTCCAACGAGCCACATTCCGGCAATGAATGCCACCCGTTCGTCACGAGGATATTTCGCAAGCAGGTCATTCATGGCTGCAATGGCAGGGACATAGTTATCTTCCTGCACGCCGGCCAACCACCGGATCAGTAACCGCTCACCTTCACTCACATGCGGAGCCAATTGCTTGGCCCGAGTACGGCTTGTCCGCTGCTCCTCAGGGGCCTTGCTGAGATAAGAGAGCAGAATGTGTGCTTGCGCAAACCGGGGATCGGTCTTGACCGCCTGACGCAGGTCAGCTACTGCCGTGTCGCTGCGCACGTACTCGAGGTTCTGCATCGCGTGCTCGAATTGCTTGCGAGCACGAGCGGAGGACGTTGTGATCGGGAGAACACCAGAGGTATTTCTGCGGCCTGTCTTGTTCGACTCGAGATCGGTGCCTGCAAAGGCCATTGACGACAACACGATCAGCAGGCACGCACCCCGGCGGCGGTGCAGCATCAGATTCCTCGCAAATCGTTGATTTCTCTACTCAGGGGAGGAGCGTAGCATGGCGATGTAGCGCCCCAAAGTTACCCTAGTTATGCCTGCGGGTAAATTAAGAAGTGACCTGTTGAATCCACTGGCCGCCAGAGATTATGAAGATTACGGCGCCCGTTAAGGTCGTGTGTCCAAGGGGAGCTTTGATTTTTCGAAGAACTCGTTCTGCAGTTTCAGACTCTCCTGGTCCGCTTTCACCGCCTTAATAGCGTTCACGATTCCGTCCTGCCAGGCTTTCATCCTGTACTCACCCAACTCTTTGCTAGCGACCGAGCCATCTCCCGAATAGTGATTGGGAAACCGCGCATACCACCAGATGCCGGTATAAACGTTGTCCGGCAGTTTCACCCGGCCCATATCTGCTCCCGATTCACTGCGCGCCCGCTCCATGTGCACCAAGCCCGGATGCGACACCATTGTCGTCGCGGTTTCCCCTTCTCCCGCGTGCCAATTGGGACCAGTCGCCTTCGTAGGGGGTCCGCCTGGCGGTGCGTCAACGGTCCCGAGCACATACACGACGTAATCATGCGGCTTATCCAGTTGTGCCTGCGCGAAATAAGGAAGTAGATGTTCATTTCCTCCATGTCCGTTCACGATCAGCACTTTTTTACAGCCGTTCCGCGCCATTTCATTGGTAGTCTCCTGCAGCAACTGAAGCTGCAACTGAGCGCTGTAAGCAACGGTGCCGGGCTGCTGTTTGGCTTCGAAGATCTGACCGAAGTAGTACTCCGGAAAAACGACCGCGTACTCCTGTTCTACTGCGTGGAGCACGGCATAGCGGACGTTCAGCAGATCGGTCCCAAGCGGCAGATGCGGACCGTGCTTTTCCAGAATTCCAAAGGGCAACAGACAAGTGCTCTGGGATTGCTGAATAGCGCTTCGAAAATCCCCAGCCGTTAACTCCTCCCATTTGGCTGAGAGTCTTGCCTGGCCCCACGCGATTGTTGAGCAGAACAAAAGAACTCCTAAAGACCTACGCATGAGCTTTTCTCCTGAGCCGCGCATTCTAGCATTCCTCAAGTTGCCCTTAGCCGGGTTACCTTCGTCACGATGAAGGTACTCACAATAGAGCTATCATCCCAATTTGGGAACCAATGAAGAAGCTGAGCTTCGTAGTCTCCCTGACCACCAACGATAACGATTACCAGATGGAACAGGCTGCTGCTGCGGAAGAGGCTGGCCGGACTCTGGGCGTGGACATCCGAATCATCTACGCCGACAATGACGCCATCACGCAGAGCCAGCAACTGCTGAAGATTATTCAATCGACATCCGACGCGCATCCGGACGGCCTTATCCTCGAGCCCGTGGGTGGGACTGCACTCCCGCAAGTGGCCCGCGCTGCCGCTGCTGCCGGCATCGCCTGGGTAGTTCTAAACCGCGACGTCGACTACATTCACGAGCTTCGCAAGTCCTATCGCGTTCCGACCTTCATAGTCACCGCCGATCATGAGGAGATTGGCCGTATCCAGGGCCGCCAATTCGCAGCGCTTTTGCCTAAAGGCGGATCGGTTCTGTACATCCAGGGTCCCGCTGAGTCTCTGGCTGCCAAGCAACGCACGACCGGTATGTACGAAACTAAGCCGCCGGATGTGCAAGCGAAGATCATGAGAGCCAACTGGACTGAAGCCAGCGGCTACAAAGCAATCAATTCCTGGCTGCGATTGGCCACGTCCCATCAAACCCGCATCGATCTGATTGCAGCACAGGATGACTCCATGGCAATGGGAGCCAGGAAAGCCTTTGAGGAATTGCGAGAGAGTGCCGGCCGAGACCGGTGGCTCAATCTTCCTTTTCTCGGTTGCGATGGTCTGCCGAAGACCGGCCAGGCTTGGGTGAAGCGCGGACTGCTTGCCGCAACGGTCTTCTCTCCGCCCAACGCTGGCCAGGCCATTGAAATGCTGACAAAAGTCGTGCATTCCAACGCGTCCCCGCCGGAACGTACATTAACCCCACCTGCTTCCGTGCCTCCGCTTGATCAACTCGCCGCCATTCATGCCGAGAAGCGGCGCGCCCTTTCGGCTCGCACACTCTAAGAACATCTTTAGCAACGCTTGTTCAGTCGGACGGCCAGGAGAGTAATTCCCCTGAACCTGCTGTTCAGCCGCAATACGCAACGAATCTACTTTCCCGATTCCAGTTGCTGAGCCGCTGAATCGATCAGCGCGGCTTCATTCTGCAACGCAGCCGCGGCGTGAACAATCTGCTCATCTGCCTGCTTCCACTTTTTCTGCTCAATACCTTCGCGAACGCCGGGGATAGTTTTGGCTCCGTACCCGGTGTATTGGCCGGGGGCATAGATCAGGTGCCGATACCACGGACGCCCGGGCAACCCCTCAGCAGACGTGAGCTCGCGCTCTGTCTGCAAAAGCTTGGCGTTCAAAGAATCTAGAATCGCGGAGCTTAGGCTGAGTTCGCCACTTTTGCCGGCGTCCTCTAGTGCCTTTTTGTAGTGCTCGGCAGCTCGCGCAAGAGCATCCGCGGCATTCTGGAGCGGCGCAAAATTCAAGTGCGGAGGAATCCCCTCCCGAACTGGCGGCGCAGAACGCTTTCTCGGATCTGCCGTCGCGCTGAATACTCCTTCGTCCAATTCCTTATTGCGCTCGGTGATCTCCTCCTGCTTGTCTTTAAGCAGCTTCTGCAACTCGTCCAGATAACGATGAACTGTGTCGGCCTGGTCGGTAAACTCGAACGGCAATAACTCTGCATCTGCCAGCCGCATGACAGCAGTTCCCACTGTCTGGGCAAGAGCCCGCCCGTAAGTGAAATCCGTATCGGAGAAATGCGTGTACCAGTAGAAGTCATCGTAGATAGAGTGATAGATTCCGCCGCCGTCTTCATCTCCATAGGCCAGGTTCAACGAAGCCAAACCAATGTGATCCAGAAAAACAGTCCAGTCTGATCCTGACCCCAGGGCGTCGATCCGAAGATCGGCACGTTGCCGAGGTTCCTGGCGCTCTTCCGGCTTGGTCGCGTCGGCAATCGCCTTCAGCTGCGCGCGTTTCCACACGCTGATCTGCTTTTCTGGATCCTGAATGTCTTTGGCCACTCCATTAATAAAGTTTTCCAGGCTATGAGAGCCGCCGGCCTGCAAGTACCCTCGACCGTTTGCATCGGTGTTGATATAGACCGCGGCATGTTCGCGCAACTCGTCAGCATGAGCCTCAGCCCACTCAGTCGAGCCGAGAAGGCCAGGCTCCTCACCATCCCAGACTCCGTAGATGATCGTGCGCCTTGGCTTCCAGCCCTGTTTCACAAGGGTGGCTAGCCCTCGAGCCTCTTCCATCAAGGTAACCGTGCCGGAAACCGGATCTTCTGCGCCATTCACCCAGGCATCGTGGTGATTGCCGCGCACAATCCATTCATCCGGGCTGGTGCATCCCGGAATTTTTACGAGGACGTCATAAAGTGTCTTGATATCCCAGCTCGATTGAACTTTCAGGTGGACCTTCGCTGGTCCGGGTCCAAGGTGATAGGGGATGGGCAGCGAACCTCTCCAGCTCTCAGGAACTATGTTGCCTTTTAGCGCAGCCAGCAGGGGCTGCGCGTCACCGTAAGAAATGGGCAACACCGGAATCTTCGTCAGTGTGGTTACGTCTTTCAATTGCAGCCGCTTGGCATCTTTCGTGGCCCCAACCCCGGGCGTAAGCGGATCGCCAGGGTAAATCGGCATGTCCATCACGCTGCCGCGCTGCGCCCCGTCGCTCGGCCGCCACGCTCCTGCCGGAAAGACATCGCCTTCGAAGTAGCCGTCTTCGTGAGGATCGGAATAAATAATGCAGCCCACTGCTCCATGCTCGGCCGCGACCTTGGGCTTGATTCCCCGCCAGGAATGGAAGTAGCGTGCAATGACAATCGCGCCTTTCACTGATACACCCATGCGCTGAAGTTGCTCATAATCTGCGGGGACACCGTAGTTCACGTACACAAGGGGTGCCGTGACGTCGCCGTCTGCAGAATATGCGTTGTAGATGGGAAGCTGCTCGGCCTGCTGATTCGATGTGGGATCAACTTGTAGAGCAGGTTCCTGCAACTTGGCAACGAACTTCTGCGGGTCCACGAGTTCGACCACTCGTTCCTTGGGAGTCGGAAAGAGAACATCAAAAGTTTCTATTCTTGCGTCAAGACCCCAATCTTTGAATTTCGAGAGAATCCACTCGGCATTGTCCCGGTCGTAAGGCGAGCCGACATGGTGCGGCCGCGCGGAAAGCCACTGCATGTAGTCGCGGAAGTTTTGCGGTGCGGGAATATCACGAAACTTGGCTTCCCAATCGCGCTCGATGCGAGACGAAGCGGCCGAGTAGCCCGCGAGAGTCGGGACATCGGTGCTGGTTGCTGCCATCAGCAAAGAACTCAAACCCATAGCGATTACACCGGCGCGAGCGCGCATCCATTCCTCCATTCGAATTGAAAATTGTAAGACGTGCTGTGCATTATACGGGTGACGACAGAGCCGCCCCGCCTCGAGAGCGGAGATTGGCAACTCACGAACGCTTAGGTTAGCCTTTGTCTCCTATGAGAATCCCTCGAGCGTTCAATCGGTACTTTCGAGTCGCATTCGTGCTTGCGTTCCAAAGCCTCTGCTGGAGTGCTCCTCCCACTACGAGCAGCTTCACGCTCGAACAGGTGATGAGTTCTCCCTTTCCCTCCGATCTGGTAGCCGCGGCTCACAGTGGCCGGATCGCCTGGGTAACGAACAGCAAAGGCACACGGAATATCTGGTTCGCGGATGCTCCAAACTTTGCTGCGCGGCAGGCGACGCAATACGGTGGCGATGACGGAATGCCAATCGCCAGCTTACGAATTACCCTGGACGGCCGCACTCTCATTTACGTCCGGGGCAGTGAGGCTAACGAAGGCGGACGTATTGCGGACCCGACCAATGGAGTGTTATCGCGTAAGCAGGAGGTTTGGGCGGTCGACGTGCCGGACGGAAGTCCTCGCCTGTTGGGCGAGATGGGTTGCCCGGAAGAAGGTTGCGAGGATCTTGAACTCTCTCCCGATAGCCAGTTTGTCATTTGGGCCGCTCGAAAGCAGTTGTGGACTGCACCCGTTTCCGGCGCCACACCAGCACACCAGCTAACTGATCTGGCGGGTGACAACGCATCGCCGAGATGGTCGCCCGATGGCCGCGAAATAGCCTTTGTCTCGAATCGCGGAGATCACAGCTTCATTGCGATCTATCATTTTGGAAAAGGAACAGTACGCTATCTCTCCCCCAGTGCCGATCGCGACATCCTGCCCCGCTGGTCCCCGGATGGAAAACAGATCGCATTCATTCGGCTTCCCGGACTCCAGCCCAAGCTTCCGCTCATCCCGCTCCGCGTGACACCCTGGGCGATCTGGCTTGCCGATGCGCAAACAGATAATGCAAAACAAATCTGGCTTAGCGGAAACCAGCAAGCCGATTCATTTCCTGCACTAACGGAAGAGACTTCTTTCTACTTTGCGACCAACGATCGCTTACTCTTCGCTTCCGAGCAGGATGGCCGAAACCACCTGTACTCGATCTCTGCCCTGGGCGGCCAGGCAACCCTTCTGACGCCTGGAGAATTCGATGTGGAAGACGTTGCGCTAAGCGCCGATCATCGCTCAGTTCTCTACAGTTCCAATCAGAACGATATTGATCGCCGTCACATCTCGCGCGTGCCTCTGGACGGAAGCGCACCCCTGATGCTCACCAGAGGTGAGACGATGGAATGGCACCCGCTTGAAGTGGGTGACGGCAAGCAGGTGGTGTGCCTCGGTTCAAGTGCAACCACTCCGGCGATGCCGTATCGCGTCACGGCTCGGGGGCGGGAGGTGATCGCGCCCGAGACTCTGCCGCCGGACTTTCCCTTGAAACAACTGGTCACACCGAAGCAGGTAGTGTTCAAGACTGAAGATGGCCTAGACATCCATGGGCAGTTATTCGTCCCTGCAGGCCGGACCCATGCCGGAGCGGCGTTGATCTTCATGCACGGCGGCCCAATTCGCCAGATGATGCTGGGCTTCCACTACATGTACTACTACCACAACGCATATGCCATGAATCAGTACCTGGCGAGCCGCGGGTATGTAGTTTTGTCTGTGAATTACCGCCTCGGGATCATGTATGGACGAAAATTCCGTGAGCCTTCCGATGGAAGCTGGCGCGGTGCGTCAGAGTACAAGGACATAGTTGCGGCGGCAAAATATCTTCGTACCCTTGCGATCGTTGATGCCAAAGCAGTGGGGTTATGGGGCGGTTCGTATGGAGGCTTTTTGACAGCACTCGGCCTCGCCCGCAATTCAGATCTGTTTGCCGCAGGCGTGGACTTCCACGGCGTGCATGACTGGTCGGTCTTTCTCCCCAGATGGGAGAACCGTCCGGCCGCTCCGGACGCGAAAGAAGCTGAAAAGCTGGCATTCAACTCTTCTCCAGATGCGTCCATCGCAAGCTGGAAGGCTCCAGTGCTACTCGTTCACGGCGATGATGATCGCAACGTGCCCTTTGGCCAAACGGTCGAACTAGCGCAGCGTCTTCGCGAACAGCAGATCGAAGTGGAAGAATTGATTTTCCCGGATGAGATCCACGACTTTCTGTTGTGGAGGAGCTGGATAAGAGCTTATTCAGCGTCAGCGGACTTCTTTGATAGGAAGCTGAAGCATAGCAGCAACGTTGAGCCTCAGTAGTCCGATCTGACGGGGCGACTTTTTGTGATCCGGACTTACGCGGAAGCCCCCGCCCCAAATGGGCGCGACCAGATGTTTGCCGTTTGTACTGCGATGGGTAATTCGATGCGGACAATTGCACCCGCTTCGGGAATACTCTCCCAAGTCACTTTTCCGCCGTGGTCCTGGATAATTGCGTAGCAAGCGCTGAAACCTACTCCCGCCGGCAGCCCGGGTGCCTTTGCCGTCCCGAATGGATCTGACCCTCGTTGTTGCTGAAGTATTCCGCTGCCATGATCGAAAAGTTCGAAACTCACGAGGTTCTGCTTAAGCTCTGTGCTGACGGTCAGAACCGCCGCACTCTGCAGGGCAGGTTGGGTGTTATTCATGAAATGCACAAGGACTTGCAAGAGCTGGTTGGAATCGCCCAGAATCCTCGGCAATTGAGCGGTGAAATCTGTCTTTACTTCAATATGGCGGGCTTGCAATTGTGCCTGCACCAACTTGATGGCAGTGCTCGCCAGCACATTTAGGTCAAGTAAAACCTTTTCTATCGGGCCTTGCTTGGCGAAGCTGATCAAACTCGAAATCAGCGATTGTGTGCGCCGCACCTGTTGGCCGATTTTCTGTGACAAGAGCTGCTGTTCGTCCGTCATTTGCGTGCCCGCCAGCAGATCGGAGTAACCAAGCATTGCAGTGAGAGGATTATTCAGTTCGTGCGCCGCTCCCCCAACTAGTTGCCCGAGCGAGGCCAACTTTTCTGATTTCAGGAGTTGCTCTTGCAATCGCGTGAGATTTTCATAAGATTGCTCGGACACATCCAGCAGTTCAACCAGTTCGCTATCCAGCAGGTGCTGCCTGGCGAATACCATGCCGCCCATCACCACCATGCTTGCGAGCGTTAACACAAGGCGAAAGGTTTTTACGTCCTGCGGGGCAGTACTTTGAAATACGGACCAACTGGCGAACACAGGCAGAGAGAAGACGGCCACCATGCCCACTCTTGCAATCCAAACCCCGTGAGTAGTGAGGTGACGCGCGGGCTGCCGTCCAGGTGAAAGATCATAAGCAAGTGCGCCAATTACCGTAATCCACGCCATCGATACGACCAGCGGCACATCATAGAGGCTTCCAGATTGATACAGGTGCTTTTCAATAGCCCAGTTCGCGACGAAGGAACTTGAGGCGTACAACAAAGTGGCTCCAAACAAATTGCCATAGATGGTTCTCCACGATGCCCGGCTTTGCCACCATAGCCACGCGATCGTCCCCAGGAAAACAAATTTCTCAGCGAGATAGCACAAGTTGAGGCTATGTTCGTAGATGGTTTCATTCGGATGCGCATACTGCCAGGGAATCACCACAAATAAATAGAGATAGAGCCACCAGACAAACAACAACCCGAAATCGAGGGATCCCAGCGGAGTTGTGCGCTCGTCGTGCTCCACATGTGGTTGCGTCGCCAGCGCCGCCATCATGGGGACGATGTGAAGAAAAAGCACCACATCGCCAATAAAGGGATTTGGTACGTCCGTTCGTAGATAAACTTCGAAGTAGGTCCAGAGCGCCTGGTATATGAACCACAAGGCCATGCCCGCGCTCAGCAGTGACCAGAAAACACGCGTTCGGCCATGCGTCGCCAGGGCATTCGGCAGTAACGCAAGAAATCCGCACAACAGCAGCAGCAGTTGTGCGATGTCGCTCACGGCAAACAATGTAAAGTTAGAGGCTAGTACGAATGAGGCTGTAACCTGCGTAAGTACAAGGAGCGTAACCGCCAGAACCCAGATTTTGGCGCGGCGGGACATGGGAATGGTCGCAGAGCAATTCTAGAGACTTGCAAGGCCCAACAAAGGTTACGTCGGTCACTGAGACCGGAAAACGATGGCAAAGTGCTACTGCAGCACACCCAGACTTCCACAAAGGCTAAAGTTTTCTTCATGCCCTTTGTAGTTACAAACTACTGCAGTATCAGCCATTAGCTCTGGCCTTTGCTGACTTGTGACCGAGCGAGCACTGGGAATTCTTTGGCGCCGACGTGGCGAACATTCTGCTCCGCAAAATCTCGCACCCGATCCAGTGAGGCCTGCAGTTCCACATGAAACTTCTGTCGCTCCTTGTCCGTCGCGGAAGCCGGAACCGCAATCTGTCGGCTTACACGCATCAGCGCCTTGGAGAATGGCTTGGGAATCAGGCTGCGATCCCAGGTGTTCAGCTTCCAAGCCTTTTCCAGCGCAATATGAAAAGCGACCATGGGAGCACCCGTGGCTCGCGCCAGCACAACGGGACCAGGCTTGGCAACGTACCGAGGCCCACGCGGACCATCGATGGTGAAGGCGACGGTAACGCCTTGCTCAAGTTCCCGCCGCATGCCAAGCAACCCCCGCACAGCGCCATGGCTGCTCGATCCTCGGACCTTCACGAAACCGAATTTTCGGATAATCCGGCCGGTATATTCCCCATCAAAGCTGTCGCTGCTCATGACTCGAATCTGCAGGTCTCGCCAGATGTAGATCGCAGGAAAGATGCAATCGTGCCAGAAAGACAGAATCATGGGGCGGGCGCTCATGCCTGCGGGAGCATCCTCTTCGAAAGAAACCGCATAACGCAGTGTCGGTCCGATCCAGCGAATCGCCAGAAAACCAGCCCAGGTAATCAAGGGAATTGCCCGCCTCTGCCAGAATGTGAACTTCTTGGCTGCCGGAACTTCCGTCTGCGGTTCTGCAGTGCTGGCTGCGTTCACGCGCTTATTGTAACCAGTGCCGTCGATCTGGCTGGCCTTACTGGACCCATTCTGCCAGAGCTACCACGGGGTCTACACCTGTTACGATAAAGTCCCAGCCAAACATGCCAGCCATCATCTTAGACGGCAAGAAAATCGCGAAGGAAATACGCGCCGAGATTGCTTCTGCAGTAAAGGTGCTGACCCCTGCCGGCGTACGCCCCGGCCTCGCTGTGATCTTGGTGGGCAACAATCCTGCCTCGGAAATTTACGTTCGCGGCAAGGTTAAAACCTCGGAAGAGTTGGGAATCTACAGCGAGAAACTGACACCGCCGCCCACGATCTCAACCGAAGCGCTTCTCAAAATGGTTTACGACCTGAATCGCCGAGATGAGATCGACGGCATTCTGGTCCAGTTGCCATTGCCGGCACAAGTCGACTCCAAGACAGTGCTCATGGCAGTCGACCCCGCAAAAGACGTCGACGGCTTCCATCCCCTGAACGTAGGCTTCCTCTCCACCCAGTGTCCCGGGCTGGTCCCCTGCACGCCGTCAGGGATTATGGAAATTCTTCGCCGCAACAACATCCCTGTTTCCGGCCAGGAAGCAGTAGTGGTGGGGCGCAGCGACATCGTCGGCAAGCCCACCGCCATGCTGCTGCTCAACGCCCACGCCACCGTGACGGTATGCCATTCCAAAACTCGCGACCTGCAGGCGGTCTGTCGCCGCGCGGATATTTTGGTCGCTGCTATCGGCCGGCCCGCGATGATCACCCGGGGCTTTGTGAAACCGGGTGCTACCGTGATCGATGTCGGAATGAACAAGGTCACCGATCATGCCGAATTCGACAGCTTATTTGCCGGAGATCGCAAGCGTGAAGAGATTTTCCGTTCCAGCGGATCTACCCTCGTCGGAGACGTGCATCCCCAGGTGGCGGAAGTCGCGGGAGCCATGACTCCGGTCCCAGGCGGTGTGGGCCCTCTGACTATCGCCATGCTGATGGCGAACACGGTGAAAGCCGCCAGGATGCGGCGTGCTAGCCGACTGCCGGAGCTATCTAAGGCGTGAGTTCACAAGCGACGCACTGCGCCACGGAGCATTTCACTTGCTGAGAGTTGGCCTGACGGGCGGGATTGCCTCAGGAAAATCGGTGGTCGCGGAGATGTTTGCTTCTCTCGGCGCCCATGTCATTCAGGCCGACCGCATCGCTCATGATCTGATGCAACCTGGCCAGCGCGTCTACGACGAAGTCATTCAGCACTTCGGCCCCAGCATTCTTGATCCCGATGCCAAAATCAGTCGCTCTCGCCTGGCCGAGGCAGCATTCTCTTCCAGTGAAGGAAAGCCCTCCCGGATTCAGGAACTAAACCAAATCGTCCACCCGCACGTGATTCGCAAGCAGGAGCAGTGGATGGAGAATCTGGCTCAATCTGATCCACAAGGACTCGCAATTGTAGAGGCAGCGCTCATCCTCGAGGCAGGCGCGGCCAATCGCTTCGATCGCCTGGTTGTGGTCACCTGCCGGCCCGAGCAGCGCATCGAACGCTGGGCGCAGCGGATGAAACTGGACAAAGCGAGTGCGCAACAGGAGGTCACGCGCCGCATGGCTGCGCAGTTACCCGATGAGGGAAAGATTAAAGCCGCCGACTACGTAATCGATAACTCGGGTTCGCTGGACACAACCAAAGCACAAGTGCAGGTTGTCTACTGGAAATTGAGAAATCAGCCGACGAAGTGACGGCGCGGCGACTGCTTGGAAGATTCAGCCGCCCCTACGTCGACGTCTCTTCCAGAATTCCCTGCTCCAACTTCTCCTGGCACTCAATGCAGTGCCGAGTCCAAGGCACGGCTTCCAGCCGTTTAGGATTAATCTCTTTCCCGCAAGAGATGCATTCCCCGAAATTGCCTTCGCGAATTCTAGCCAACGCGCCCTCGACCATCTGCAACAGCTGCCGGTCGTTGTTGCTTTGATGAAAGAGAAATTCCTTGTTGTAAGAACTGGCGGCTCGGTCCGCAATATCCTGTGCCGTGTCTTCATCAGCGGCGCGTCCGTCCTGCTGTGTCCGCGACACCATGCGGCGCAGGTCCTGCTGCCGCCCCTCCAGTCTCTTTCTGAAGTACTCGATCTTCTTTTTGTCCATGGATAATAGCTTCGCGGCCCGTAGGCCGCGTCCTTACTGCGTCATAACATTTAAGCCAATCGAAAATGATATGCGCTTGAATTAAGATGCGTCAACTGCCCCGGCCGGTGCACAAATCCCGGCCCTGACGCAGAAACTAATGGTAAGAAAGATGGCAATGCGGTTGATTGTGGGTGGCTTTCTGCTCCTACTTCCAAGCGGCGCTTTACTCGCGGACGGCCCAAGCGCCGGAATCAGTCCGGCCCTGACTTGGCCCACGAAAGCTTGGCGGAAGGCAACACCGGCAAGCGTTGGCGTCGACCAAGAATCTCTGGAGAGTTTTGATGCGGGCCTCGCGCGCGGCAAATACATGCTCGTTGACAGTTTCCAGGTCTTCCGTTGTGGAGCGGAAGTCTTCGCACGAAATTATCCCCATAATTACGGTCAAATCTACGGGAAAGAAGCAAAGACAACAGGACCGTTGAACGCGCGCCTGACCGGTCCCTACAACTATTTCGATCCCTACTGGCACCCCTTCTATCACGGCACCAATATGCACACCATGCAATCAGTGAGTAAGACTGTCACCTCGGTGATTTTCGGAACGGCCATTACGCGTGGCGATTTCAAAGCCGGCTTGGACACTCCCGTGTTGAACTTTTTCGATGTGGCCAAGGTAAAAAATGTGGACGACCGGAAGCGCCGCATGACGCTCAAGCACGTTCTCACCATGACCACCGGCCTGACTTGGAATGAAGAACTTGCCTACGACGACCCACGCAACGATGCGAGCATCATGGAGGCACTTGATGATTGGGTGCAGTACGTCATCGATAAACCAATGGCCGAAGAGCCCGGCAAGGTCTTCCAATACAGTAGCGGAGCTACCGAACTGCTCGCCCACATTTTCCAGAAAGCAACAGGACAGGATATTGAGAGCTATGGGGAGAAATATCTCTTCGCTCCGCTCGGCATGAAGCACCACTGGAAACGGACTTATCTTGGAATCGTCGATACCGAGGGCGGGCTGTATCTAACCGGAGACGATTTAGCGAAAATCGGCTACTTGTATTTGCACGAGGGATTATGGGACGGCAAACAGATCGTATCAAAAGACTGGGTTCAGAAATCACTCACGCCTTACATTGATGCGGAGGAGAAATTCCAGTATGGGTTCAAATGGTGGTTGTACCCCCTCAACGGTAAGTATGTTTGGATGGCGAGAGGATTCGGCGGCCAGGAACTGATGGTCTTCCCGGAGCAGAATCTGATCGCTGTTTTCACTGGCTGGGAAATTCTCAAGGACTCGGCTCCAACCAAGGATCTGATTGACCGTCTGTTGCCGACCGTGAAGCAAGCCGCGTGCACTGAAAGTCACGATTAGACAAAAAACGAACCATCGTCTGGCCGCCTGCACAAGTCCATCCACACGTTGACTTGCCGCACCTCCACTCCTAAGATGGCGGCCATGCTGGGCCAATCGATTTCCCACTACCGGGTGTTGCAGAGAGTCGGTGGTGGCGGCATGGGGGGTGGTTTACGAGGCGCAGGACGAGAACTTGGGCCGCCATGTTGCCCTGAAGTTCCTTCCCGTTGAGCTCAACTCAGACCCGGCGTCGCTCGAGCGCTTTCAGCGCGAGGCGCGCGCTGCCTCCGCCCTCAATCATCCCAACATTTGCACCATTCACGAAATCGGGCAGCAGGACGGCAAGTACTCCATCGTGATGGAGCTGTTGGAAGGCCAGACTCTGCGTGAGCGCATACTGGGGCGGGCTCTCGCGACAGATCAATTGCTGGAACTCGCAGTCGAGATCGCCGAAGCTCTCGACGCCGCCCACGCCCAGGGCATCATCCATCGCGATATAAAACCTGCAAACATTTTCGTAACGAAACGTGGTCACGCCAAAATTCTGGACTTCGGCTTAGCCAAGCTCACCACGGAACACTATCAACCCACCGCATCGGCCGCAGGCGCTCCGACCATGTTGAGCGAAGTCCATCTGACCAGTCCGGGCACAGCCGTGGGCACGATCGCCTACATGTCTCCCGAACAAGCCGCCGGCGAAGAGCTCGATTCGCGCACCGACCTCTTCTCCTTCGGGGCTGTTCTCTACGAGATGTGCACCGGACGTCCAGCCTTCACCGGCAACACCTCAGCGATGGTATTCGACGCCATCCTGCACAAAGCTCCCGTTCCTCCCGTACGGCTGAACCCCGAGGCTCCCCTGGAGCTGGAGCGGATAGTGAACAAAGCTCTCGAGAAAGATCGCAAATTGCGTTATCAAAGCGTCGGCGAGATGGCGGTGGACCTCAAGCGCCTGCGCCGTGAGACCGATTCCAGTCGGATCGGTTCGAGTTCCGGATACAGCACGGCGATTCCCACTACGACATTACAAATTCCAGCAGCTTCCCGCTCGCGAAGCAAGCAGTTCGCTCTGGGTGCTGCGCCCCTCGCCCTTGCAGCGGCCCTTGCATACTTGTTTCGTCCGACTTTGCCGCCGCCCAGAATCACGGGATACACGCAGATCACCCACGACGGCCAGCAGAAAAGCTTTGCCGGACAGGTAACCGCTACTGTTCTGACCGATGGTCCGCGCCTCTATATTCAGGAGAATATGGATGGACGCTTCGTGATTGTTCAGGTATCGACTTCTGGAGGAGAAACTGTTCCTATCACGACGCCCTTCCCCAATGTGACTCCGTTGAACCTCTCAACAGACAAATCAGAACTGCTGGTGGGCAGCTTCACTGGAACGGAAATTGAACAGTCTCTTTGGGCGTTGCCCTTACCGGGCGGTTCTCCGCGCCGGATCACGGATGTCCCATCCTGGGACGCTTCCTGGATGCCAAGCGGTGACCTCTTGATCGCCCAGAAGGGTGAGCTTGTGCAGGTTGGCACGGCGGGAACACGCAAGTTCGCCACTCTGCCTGACTACTCCTACTGGTTGCGCTGGTCTCCGGACGGGCAGACCTTACGTTTTGTGGTGAGCCAATCGAACGGCCCTCAGGGTATCTGGGAAATCTCACGGGAGGGCACCGGCCTACATCGTCTTCTGCCGCAGTGGGCCGGGGTGCAGCAACATAGTCAAGGCACGTGGACGCCAGATGGCAAGTATTTCGTGTTTCAGTCGTTTCGCCGGAATCGAGTCGATCTTTGGATCATCCGGGAAAAAGGCGACTTGCTTCACAAAGTCACGCGCCAACCTGTGCAATTGACGGCCGGCCCAATGAACTTCCTATCACCACACCCCAGCGCCGAACTGGTTCGCTACGATGCCAAGTCCGGCCAATTCCTGGCCTACCTTGGAGGCGCTTCGATCACCGACGCTAGCTTTTCACGCGATGGTCAAGGGGTAGCATACGCAGCGTATCCGGAAGGAAGTTTATGGCGCAGCCGTGCTGACGGCAGTCAAAAGCTGTTACTGACCTCTGGTTCATTCTCATTTGAGCCACGTTGGTCCCCGGACGGGACACGCATCGCGTTTGCGAGGGGCGAACCTGGCCAACGAGCACGCTTGAATGTTATTTCCAGGGACGGAGGTACACCACAGCAAATTGAAGTCACTCAGTACGACGCAGTGCGCCCCAGTTGGCTTCCCGATGGTAACTCGATCGTGGTGCAGGACTCCGCAGGAACCGGAACGGTTTCCATCAAGCTCGTGGATTTGAAAACTACTCAGGTCACCACTCTTCCACACTCCGACAACGTGAACTTTCCGGTGTGCTCTCCGGATGGACGATATGTGGCGGCGAGCACAATCGATGCTCAAAAGCTGATGCTTTACGACTTCAAGAATCAGACATGGTCAGAGCTGCTGAGGATGAATGTAGGTTTCACCGAGTGGTCGCACGATGGCAAATCCATTTACTTCGACACCGGCCTTAGTGAAGATCCTGCCGTGTACCGCGTGCGAGTAGCTGACCATAAACTGGAGCGCGTCGCCGGCCTTAAAGGATTCCGCCGCGCCGTCGGTGCATGGACCCCATGGAGCGGCCTCATGCCCGATGACTCTCCGCTGTTGTTGCACGACGTTAGTTCCCAAGAGGTGTACGCCCTCGACTTCGACGCGCCCTAATAGACAATCCAATTCGCGATGCGCTATCGCAGGTATGAGGCAGAGCACCGGAAATCTGAGGCGGTAATTTGAAACACAAAACTTTCCCGTCCATAAGCGTCGCGTCTTGTGCCCACTCGCACTCCGCCGATCTTTGCCATCGCCTTCTGTGACCGTAGGTTCTGTGGACCCACAAGAAAAACCACGCTGTTCACGAAGCGAAACGCATGTTGAAGCATGAGCTGTTTCATTTCTCGGTTGTAGACCCCTCCCCAATGCGACCGAGCCAGGAATGTCCATCCGATTTCGATCTCGCTTTTCTCTTCGTTGTACCCGTGGAATCGCGACGAGCCGATGACCCGGCCATCTTTGGAATCGATAGCGATGAACGCGCCGCCTGATTCCATGGCCTCACGAAAAAATTCCCGGAAAACGTCCTCATGGTAACGGTCCCGAGCCGGGTGTTGTTCCCAGATCAGCGGATCGGAAGCCACCGCGTACAACGCAGGAAAATCCTCAGAACGAAGCGGCCTGAGCGCAAGCAGTTCGCCTTGCAAGCTTGGCTGAAGCTCAAAAGGCATGCCGATGTCTAACGCGGAAAGTGGTAATACACATCGTGCTTGGACGCGACCGGTGCGCCATCCTTGGTTGCAGGATGGAAGCGCCACTGCACGACGGCGGCAAGAACCTTTTCGTCGAGCGTAGGATCGAGGCTGTGAATCATCGCGGTGTGAACAACCGCTCCCTGTTCGTCGATGGTAATTTCGATCACGACATCGCCAGTGATGCTGGCCCTCAGATCGAAAGGCAGTGCGGGCTCGGGCGCAAACACCGGCCATGCCGGGTGAACTTCTGGACCCACGAAAGTTCCGTAAGAAAGCGACCCATAAGGCGACCCGGCGGAAGCCGGGTCGGATGAAACCTCTGGCTTAAGTTCATCTCCCGCCTGTGCCTTGGCGTCCGGCGGTGCGAGTTGGGCTAGCTGCGACTTCGTCTGACGCCAGGTTAGCCGTGGCCTTGTCTCTTTCAACGTAACTCCTCTAGAGCCTCCGAAATAAATAGGGGTAGCGGACCGCCCGCTTTCACCGCTGGTCACAGATGATGGGGCAATGAAGAGAGGTGCGGGCGCGTGCAGAATCCATCCCAGGAGCGCCAAGTGGCTCGCTAAAGAGACGGCCAGAGAAGCCCTCTGGCGGCGTTCGCCCCCGAAATGGAGTACCGTTAACAAACCGACCTCAACACCAAGTTAGTCTAGACGTTAGGCGTTCTGCTCCGTAAGAATATTCGATTGGTCCGCACGGTAGGGAACCGCGGCCCTGTGGCTTGCGACTGGGCTGCTCCGTAAGCCGACGCCAAACCCGGGGAGGATCTAAGTACCGGCAGCTTCTCTTTTCCCTTGACCTCGCGAATCGAAGTGCGTCATAAAGGTAAGTAGGCTTACACCCACCTCTCGACGTGAGATAGGTCGTTTGCGCTCTAGATTTTACCCCTAAGGCCCTTGTTTTTCAAAGATTTTGCCCAGGTTCTCGCCTCATCATCATGATTACAAAAGACTAGAGGGGGAGGGGATATACCCATGCAGCCGACTGGGCAGCGGCAGCGTCTTTGCGAGCTAGTCTCGGCACAACCTGCCCGGGGTACTCACCATCGAAAACTGCGGCCTCGGGGACACGTTTCTGGCGTTTCACGTCAGCGCGTTTCCGAGGTAATTCGAGTTCGCGCACGATGGAACTCACGCTCCCTGGAGGATGAATGAAGGTAAAGAATCTATTGTTGGGTCTGATCTTGGCGTCACTGAGTACATGGGCGCTGGCGCAAAATGCAACCAGCGATTCAAAATCGAAGTCCGACACGAGGACCATCACTGGCTGCCTCGCGAAGGGTGACGATTCCAATGAATATTTGCTCACGACCAAAGACGGAAGCACCTGGGAATTAAAAAGCAGCGTGGCCTCTCTCGGCGATCACGTGGGCCACAAGGTGTCAGTAACTGGAGTTGTCGAGCATGCGAAAATGCACAATCTGAAGGAGGACGCGCAAGAGGCCACGAAGGACACCGGAGTTACCAAAACCAACAAAGAACACGGCCACATGAAAGTCACGGACGTGCAAATGGTGAGTGGCTCCTGCTCGCAGTGATTACGTTTCAAACGCAGCAAAATGGTAAGGGCGAGGTTGTAACCTCGCCCTTTTTGTTTAACTCGAATTCGAAAAATCAGCGCTCCGGATGCTGATTGTCGTACTGAATGCCGGCTTGAACTTCAGACTCGGTTTGGTGGACCAGCTCCATAGCCTTGACGCGGTGTCCGCCCTTATCGTGTTGAGCGGCTTGCAGCTCAGCCTCTGCCTGGCGCAGGTGCTCCAACGCCGCTTGCATGTGAGGTTGATACTCACCGCCGCCGCGACGGTCCTCAGCTCTCTCGTATCCAGCCTCGCGGTGCATGAAGACACCCGGATTCTGGCGCAATTCTTCGCGCACGCCAGGATGGCTTTCAAGGAATGCTCTCAATTCCTGGTGCTTCTCCAAAAACTCGCGGTTATTGACAAGAGAAGGATTTCTGCTCAACTCAGCCTTGATCTGCGGATGTGAGTCAAGGAACTGATCGAAGTTGCGCAGCTCGGCGCGGTTGATGTCATTGTTCTGTGCCGAGACCAATGCCGGAAAAAGCAAAAGGCATGCAATCGCCAAACCTAAGACTAAGACGTGGCGATAATGGTGAGCAAGTTTCTCTCGCATAGCACGGACCCTCCTTAATTCATCGAAGTGTTACAGGAAACGTTCCTGGGGACAACCCCAGCTTCGCTGTCAACCATTTCGGGGGCAATACGGTGATCGCTGTACTAACTAGAAAGCTTATAGGGTCAGCCAGACATGTACTATTAGGCCACTCTCAGTCGGGCCAAGGACATGGCCGGCCATGTCCAACCTGCCGTAGTTCCGTAACTTGCGGTGCCTGCATCTGGCTCCTACCCTCAATATTATGTCGCCCGTGTCTCTCCTGTTTTCCTCCGACGCGGAGGCATTACCAACGTAACTATATGAAAACAAACATTGATCTATAGCGCAATGTTCATGTAGTCTGCTTTGTGTTAGCACAACGGAGAGCTCATGATTCGCAAAGTAACAATCTTCAAACATGGTGCGAGCTACTACGTTCGATACGGCTACCCGCAAATCCGTGAAAGGTGCGGCACACTCGAAGCCGCTAAAAAACGGCAGAAGGATCTATTGGCCGGCCGCGTGGAGCCGCTACCTACCCCCGCTCGACGCGTCGAAACTAAGTTAGAAAAAAATATTGAGTTGTTTATCAATGAAGCCCGCGCTGGCAACGTTAGCGCTTCACATCTTCGCAACCTGGAATGGTCCTTCGGCAAGTTAAAGAACTTTGCCGATAAGCACGGCATCACTGCGATTGAAGATTTCACACGCGACAACTTGGCTGAGTTTCGCTTGGGGCTGGCGGGCACCTCGGAGAGCAAGAATCACAACCTAAAGCGCGTGCGGTCGTTCATTCGTTCCCGCGTATTCGGAGAAAAGCGCGAGATGATGCTATCGGCTCTGAAGTTCATCAAGAAAACAGAGGCAGATGAGGAGCGGCTCAAACCCAAGCCCTTCACCCCCACTCAGATTGCGCGACTGCTCTACCTGGCCAATGAGCGGCAAGCGTTGTTTATTAGGCTCTGCTACCAAACGGGGCTGAGCGGTATTGACGCGATCCACGTGACGCGCAAGCAAGTCGCGGGAGGTATTCTCCGAACTAAGCGGCGGAAGACTAAAAAACCCGTAGAAATGCGGCTCTCACAAGACCTTTATCGCGACCTCATGGCCTATGCAGACAAGCATGAGCACCATCAGTTCATCTTCAGCCCGGGCCAGCCTCCCAGGACTGCAACGCTAATAATCCGCGCGGAGATTCGCTCAGTTATGCAAGCCGCGCTCCTCTGGGATTCTACGAGCGGCGTGCTCCACCGCTTTCGGGATAGCTTCGTAGCGCGATGCATAGAGGCAGGTAAGCTGCCTAAGGATGTCGCCGCTCTCATCGGAGATAACCTCGATACGATGCTGCGACACTACGCGGACCTATTCGAGATTGGAAGAGAAGAAAGACTCGAGGCACCGCCGTTTACTTTTTCTTCAGAAGCCTCTCGGCTTTCTCCGTAAAGGGTGGATACAGTCTCACTCAGTGTCACACACTTCTTCTACGACAGCAGGCCCGGAGCCTGCACAGTCGACCCTGTAAACAATCCACTGTGCGGCTTCAGGTTCGGCACGGATGCTCTTCCTGCCCCAGCTCCGGGCATAAACGATCTCGCGGTCGGAGCCACAGGGCACATGTTCAACTCACGAGTTACCGACCCATGGGCGCAGCAGGCGTCGATCGGAGGCTCTCGGAGTCTCCCGCTTTACCTTCAGTTCGTTCTGGGTCTGTGCACCGTAAAAGGTCGACGATTTTGTCCCAATCGTAGACGTCTCCCATCTGCTCGTAGCGGTCAATCAAGTGTTGCGGAATCGATGAAATGGCTTGCGCCGCTCGACGCGCGATCTGTCGTGCCTCATCCCGATGCGCCATAGACCATCCCGCGCTGGTTTCTCCTAACTGTCCTTCACTTTAATGCGGCCACCCCATTGATGTGCGATTTTGCTCTGCCCATGCCAACATTTTTAGGTTGCCTGCTGTGCCGACAAGTCTTACGGAACCGCGGTGAAGGCAAAGACCACCTAAATCAGCTGTGCACCATCTACCTAATAACCGCTGGCTGAGCTTCGACCAGGCGGCACAGCTTTAGCCGGAGCGTTTATGCGTGCTATAGGCCTTGGCTCCGCCCTCCTCGCATTCGCAATATCCTCTTGCCCGCAATCGTTCGCAATTCTGGAATCAACTCGCCAAACTGCCGGGGACGAGCAATCGCAGAC
>Ga0075425_100000169_pt1 | contig 57189 bp, 46 predicted proteins | sample SoiMethybrSBSTD4_FD_75300 | JGI IMG/M metagenome (GOLD analysis project Ga0075425, IMG submission 75300) | Bulk soil microbial communities from a Populus tree surrounding site in Tennessee, USA - Soil MetaG P. TD hybrid SBSTD4 | ecosystem: Environmental > Terrestrial > Soil > Tree plantation... | reverse complement strand
TGCGGCGCCCGCGTCCTCGGCCATGTACAGAGGGTTCTCGTACCGCATGTCGATGACCGCCGTGCCGATCTCGATCTTGCTGGTGCGCGCGCCGACGGCCGCGAGCAGCGGGAAAGGCGACCCGAGTTGGCGGGCGAAGTGATGCACGCGAAAGTAGGCGCCGTCGGCGCCAAGCTCCTCGGCGGCCACCGCCAACTCGATCGATTGAATCAACGCGTCAGAAGCCGTGCGCACTTGCGACTGCGGCGACGGCGTCCAGTGTCCGAACGACAGAAACCCGATCCTTTTCACTCTACATACTTATCTCGAATCGGGGCCTCCAGGCACACGAGGGCACGGAGTTCTCAGACACGAGGGCACGGAGTTTCAACACGGGGGCCACAGAGGACACAGAGCGAGCGTCGCGGATGGCCCGCGCTTGGCGCGGGATGGATCGAGAGGAGAGTACGAAAACGAACGCCATCCGCACCTGAGGCGCTCGTTTTCGTACTCTCCTCTGGATCCATTCGCCGGCCTACGGCCGGCGGCCAGCCGCGACGCTCTCTGTGTGCTCTGTGATCCCCGTGTGAAACCCTGCGTTCTCCGTCCGCTGTCATCCCCGTGATCGGCAGTGCTAGCGTTTGTCCAGCCCGTTCTCGGCGAGGAACTTCGAGAGCAGGTCCGCCACGGCGACGTTGTTCATGTCAGCAAACGGGATGTGCGTGTTGCCTGTAAGACCGGCCGCGGGCAGCATCAGCACTTGGGCCTTGCCGCCGTACTTGTTGACCCTCTCGACAAATAGCCTCGAGAGCTTGAGACTGTTCGTATAGCTGGCCGACTTGTCGACGTTGTCGCCCCAGACAACCTGGATCGAAATCTTCGTCAGCTTCTTGAACTCCTCGAGCGGTACTTCAATGGGACCGAAGCCGGTAGGCGGCCCTCCCGGACCTTCACCCTGCGGATAGACGTACCCGACGTTCTCGTACATGACGAGGCCGGCAATGTTGTTCGTCTTGAGCGCCGTCAGCAGCGCGCGCATGCCGCCGGCGGAATTGGTGAGCGCGACGCTCGGACCGATCCTGTCCATCAGTTTGGCCGCGGCGTCCGACTGGAGTTGCGCGTTTTCGATGGTGTCGAACTCGAGATAGCGCGCTCGCGAGGCCTGGTTCCACGCTTCGGGATCCTTCGTCGGGAACTGCACGCCCTCGAACCAGTTCGGGTACTGCGCGCCGAATCGCCAGGCGACGAAGTTTCCCTGATCCCGACCGAGGCCCGGCTCGTAGGTGTGCGGCGTGCAGCCCCAGTTGGCGCGGCCCACCTGCGGGCCGTCCCAGATGTAAACCGGATAGCCGCGACGCAGGAAGATACTCTGGTAGCCCTCGCCCCCGTCCCAGCGATTCAACCAGGCCGTCGCCGCGGCACTGTGCCACATCACGAGATTGATCCGGCGCGGGTTCACCGGAATCTGGTAATCGACGTAGCCGTGATCGCAGTGAAGCGACCGCGCGTTGGGATCGCCGAGGATCTGGCCGCCCACCGCAAAGGATCCCTGCTTCTGAATCGCGATGGGCGCGCCGGCTTGCTCACGTTGTGGCGTCGCGCACCCGGTCGCGAGGATGGTCACCGCGCCGGCTACCAGAAGGCGCGCACGCCATGGCATCGTCGCTACTTCTTCAACAGCGGATGCACGTAACCCGCCGGCAAGACGTGATCGGGATCGGGTCGCACGGACACGTAGTCTACGTGATCGGCGACGTCGGTGAACCCGTGATACACGCCGGCCGGGATGATGACGATGTCGCCGGGGCCGACCTTGCGGGACTGCGCGGCCTGACGGAACGTGCCCTGGTTGCTGGGACCAACCGCCACCTTCACGATCTCGCCGTCGGCAGGCAGCGGCTTCGCGTTGTCCACGCTCCCGCCCGTCAACAGCGTTCCCGTGCCCGAGATGACGTAGTAGACCTCGGTCACCTGCTCGTGGTTGATCGCGCCGACCGCCGCGCCCGGCGTCGTCTTGCCGCGATGCAGGACGCCGACGCTGACGTTGTATCTGCCGATGTCGACAACCTTCATCTGCCGATCGCCGCCGCCAGTGGGTGCGTTCAGCACCGCCTGCACTTCCGCAGCCGTGATGTCGGTCGCGATCTTTGGCGGCTGTCCGCCCTGCGTGGACGTGCCGGCCTGCGAGAGCGTCAGCAGAAGGCAGATGGCGAGAGGTACGTGGTGTCCGGCTTTAGCCGGACCCAGAACGATGCGATTCATGGATATCCTCCTCGAACACTTCCTCACGTACGTGCGTTATCGATTCGGCGTGATCGCGTTGGATGGCAGCGTGTCCGACAGTCCTTTGAACACGAATCGCTGCGCGCGCGCGCCCGGCGCAACTTCACCCGTGTAGAGATTACCTTTCGAATCGATCGCGAGATGATGCAAGCCGCGGAAATCGCCAGGCTTCTCGCTGCACTGTCCGAACTGATAAAGAACCTGCAGGCTTTTCCGCTCGAGCACCGCGATGTGCGAGTTGCCGTAGTCGGCGACGTAGAGGAACTGCTGCGCCCCGTCGGGCGAGAACGCGAGTCCCGCCGCCGACTGCGGTGACGGCCCGGATCGATTGATGAACACCTGCGTCACGAACATTCCTTCCGGCGTGAACACCTGCACTCTCCGGTTCGGACGATCGGCCACGTAGACCAGGCCGTCGTTCGAAACCTTGACGGCGTGTGTCGGTGAACCAAACTGTGGCGCTCCCGGACCATCGGTTTCGAGCGCCGATGCGGAGCCGCCGCCGCACGTGAATCCACCGCCGCGGCCGCCTCCGCGGCCTGGGGCTGGTGGCGGTGGATCGACAGGCGCGTTGCCGAACGCGCCCCACATCCGCTTGAACGCGCCAGTGTCGGCATCGAAGACGACCACTCGACGATTCCCGTAGCCGTCCGCGACGAAGGCTTCGTTGGTTTTGGGCCATACGAAGACATCCGCCGATTGGTGCACGGTCTTCGAGTCGGCGTTGCCCTTGCTGATGCTCCTGCCGCCGATCTGCAGGAGGAATTTCCCCGTGTTGTCGAACTTGAGGATCATGTCGTCGTCGAGATTCCGAAGCGACGGCGCGATCGGGGCGCTGCCGCCGATCCACACGTGGTCCTTGTAGTCGACGGCGATGCCGTGTTCGCTGTCTGGCCAGTCATAGCCCGATCCGGGCCCGCCCCACGCGTTCACGAATGTCCCCGCCGCGTCGAACTCCAGCACCGGCGGCGCCGCGTGGCTTCGGCGATCTTCAGGAATCGTGTTCGGCCGATGCAGCATCCACACGTGATCGCGGCGATCGACAGCCACCGATGCCACGTGACCCACGACCCAGTTGTTCGGCAGCTTCGGCCATGTCGCGTCCACGTCGAAGACGGGAACCCGTCTCGCCGTCGATGACGACTGCGCGTGAGCGCCACTCGTCGAGAGCGTAGCGACCGCCGCTATTACTGCGATGCCGACAGCCAGGAGAAGTGGCGTGGGGGCCCGACACTCACTTTGCATAGTTGTCGTCCCAGCGGATGTTCAGCCAGAAGATGTCGGGCGTGACCTCGCTGAAGCCGTGGTAGAAGTTCGACGGGTGAAAGAACACATCACCCGGTTTCGACGCCACCGACACGCCGGTGTTGGGCACGCGCTCACCGTTCTTCACCTGATACCCGGTATTCACCGTCGCGCCACCAGCAAGCACGACCCAGGTGTCGATGGTCTGTTCGTGTAGTTCCACGGTTGGCGTGCCGTTCCACCGCAGGTTCACGTTGTAGCGTCCGCCTTCGATGAGGCGCGTATTGACTGATTTCTTCAGGCGCATGCCGGCCATGATTTGATCGAGCTGTTCCTTCGAGAAGAACAGCTCGCCGCTGCCGCCGTAGCTGTAGGGCAGCGTTTGCTGGCTGCCGGGGGGCAGCGCGGGACGCTGCTGGTTTGCGGCCGGCTGCGCCGGACCGGGTGCCGGCGGAGGAGCCGCGCCCGCGCGCGCACCACCGGCTCGGCCGAGCAGACCGTTCAGCGTGCCCGCACCCATTGGTGAATCGGGCGACCAGTCGGTGTCCCAGCGCACGTTCAGCCATGTGATCGTGTTGTCCACACCGCTCACGCCGTGCGGCAGCCCCGAGGGAATGTAGACGACGTCGCCGACCTTGATCGTGCGGCTCTGGCCGCCGTTGATCTTGCCGTTCTCGAGCACGCCTCCTGTCGTCAGGGTGCCGCCGCCCTCGAGCACCACCCACAGGTCCGCCGTGATCGGGTGCACGAGCCCGGTCTCGGCCGCGGTGATGCGCCGAATGTTCACGTTGTACTTGCCGCCTTCGATCATGCGAAGCGTCTGGAGCTTCTTCGCATCCATGTCCTTGAGGTACTGCGCCAGCTTGTCTTTCGGTATGGCGATCGAATGGTCCTTGGGCGCCTGTTCCAGAATGACGGTTTGCCCCTCGCCGCCACGTCCGCGCGCGCCGGGGGCCCCGGTCTGGGCGCCGCCCTGCGCGAGCGCGATCGATCCGCATGTCACGATGAATGCCGCCCAGATCGCGATCTTCATGAATGCTCCTTTGGCTGTCCGCTTTCGGCTTCGGCTACGGCGCGGATGCCCGCCCTTGGCCATCGGCCACTGAGCGGGCGCATTATGCGTGGCGGCCACTTGGGCTGGAGCCGTCGCATTTGTCATCAATTGTCATTGGCCAGGGGACGGGCCCGAACCGTTCCCGTATAATCGCGCTTCGCGGGAAGAGGCTCCGTGACCCCGACGTCATCCCGTTTTCGCTCCCGCCCTGCTCTGAGCACAGCGTATGGCAGATCGGCTGCAGGCCGGTTCGCGATTACGGCGCTGTTGGTGTCGCTGTGCGCGAGCGCCTGCACGTCGGGCTCGGCGGCCCCGCGAGTGCAACAGCTCACGTTGTGGTCCGGCATCGCCGCCGGGTTCACCAACGATCTGATCAAGCGCTTCAACAGCGCGCTTCCTCAAACCCACATCGACCTTCAGACGACCGCAGGCGGTGTTGTCGTCGTGTCGGCGATTGACAGCGGGCAAGGACAACTGGGGCTCGCCCAGTCCGACGTCGTCTACATCGCGTATCGCCGCGGCATCGAGCGCAATCAGTATCCGCACAAGAACCTTCGTGCGATCGCGGTGCTCTGGGTGAACACCTTCTACGTGCTGGTCCGCGACGACAGCCCGTTCCGATCGATCGAGGATCTGAAAGGCCGGCGCGTCGGCATCATCCGGCCGGGGACGTCCGGTGAGTTTTCGACGCGAATCCTCCTCGGCGCTCACGGCATCAGCTACGCCGATGTGCAGCCGATCTTCGAGTCCACCGACAGCCTCATGCCGAAGCTGGGGGCGGGCGAGATCGACGCGGTGTTCAGCGCCAACCCGCTGATGCTGGCCGCAGCGCACACGCTGAGCCAGACCGTGCCGCTCCGCCTTTTGCCGATTAGCCGTACCGTGACCAACCGGTTGCGCGGCAGCTATCCGTTCCTCAGACCGATCACCATCGCGGCCAACCAGCTCCCCGGACAGAACCAGCCCACCGAAACGCTCGGCGCCGAGTGGCTGCTCGTCTGTCGCAGCGATCTCTCCGAGGATCTGGTGTACCAGTTGACGCGCGCGTTCTTCGATCAGCTGCCGGCAATGGCGCGCGACCACGGCGAAGCCGCGCTCATCGATCCCGAGCAGGGGCCGGCGGCGCCAATCCCGCTGCACGCCGGAGCCGCACGCTACTACCGCGAGCGCGAGATCCTGCGATGATCGACACAGGATTCGCCCCCGCCCAGGCTGTCAGGCGGATGCGCCATCGTCTGAAGGGCGAGCGGCGCGTGAGCGACGGCGCGGTTCGCCTCCCGATTGTGATGACGTTCGTCGTCGCGATGTTCGCGGCCACGATCGCGCTGGTGTGGTTCGGCTACGTGGCGACGCGCGAGTGGAGAAGCGGCACCACCCTGCTGCTCGAGCGACGCTCCAACGAAGCACTGGCCCTCGTGCGCGCAGCGCTCAGCGCCGACATGAAGGGAGCCTGGATCACGGCCATCGTTCCATTCAACAGCACGAACCTCGACGAAGATCCGCCGTACAGCATGTTCCAGGTTGCGGCGCGCACGTTCGCGCGGTTCCCATATCCCGAGTCCTTCGTGCTGTGGAAACAGACCGCTTCGGATCAGGGGAGGACCTACGTGTTCAACCGTGCGGATCGTCCGCCGCCGTGGGAGACGCGGCCCTCGTCGGATGATCCGTTTCCGGTGGTGCTGGTCCGCGACCCTGCCGTGCTGAACGAACTCGTCGCGTCCGTTCGCAAGCATGCAGACGCGGCGTCGCCGTTCGTCATGCTGGAGGAGTCAATCAACGGGACGCCGTACCAGATCGTTGCGCACGCGCTCTACGCGTCAGCGCCGTCTCACACCCTCCTGGGATTCATCGCGTTTACGGTCAACGAGCAGTGGCTGCACGCGCAGTATTTCGATCCGCTGGTGGAACAGGTCGCGAAGATTGGCGGCCCCTCGACCGGGCTCGGGGCAGGCGGCCGCGGCGGCCTGTCGATAACCGTGTCCGACGATGAGGGCCGAGTCGTGACGAAGGCGGCGCCGGTCGAGCCCGACTCTGGCGATCTGCACACACGGTTCCCGCTTCTTTTCATCGATCCGGCGCTCGTCAAGTCGCTGCCGTCGCGCCCGACACGCGTGCGCGAGTGGACCGTCCACGTCCGATCGCTGCCGGATCAAGCGCTGCTCGCCACCCTGCAGGGCGCGCGGCGGATGTTCATCCTGATTTCGATCGCGGCCGGCGCGAGCCTGGTGGCGCTCGTCCTCACCGTTCGCGCCGATCGCGCGAGCGCGGCGCTGGCGTCGATGAAATCCGATTTCGTTGCCGCCGTGACGCACGAGCTGAAAACCCCCGTCGCATCCATCCGTCTGGTCGGCGACACACTCTCCAACGGCCGCTACACGTCGCCGCAGACCGTGCGGGAGTACGCAGCCCTGTTGTCGGTGGAAGCGTCGCGTCTCGGCGCCTCGATCGACAACCTCCTGACGTACGCCCGCTACAGCAATTCCGATGCGGCGTCGACAACCGAGCTCGCCGACGTCGAGCCGGCCGATCTGGTCGAGGACGCGCTGCAGGGAGTCCGCCCGGTGCTGTCGAACCTCGAGTTCGCCATCGTCGTCGATGTACCGCCCGATCTTCCGCCGATCTGCGTCGACCGGCCGGCGATGATTCAGGCGCTCGACAACATCGTCGACAACGCGATCAAGTACTCGACTACCGAGAAGCACTTGACGGTCAAAGGGACGGCGACTGACAAGAGCGTCACGCTGAGCGTGCGCGATCGCGGCACCGGCATCGCCCGAAAGGATCTCGCGCGGGTGTTCGAGCGCTTCTATCGCGGCGGCAACGTCACGTCCAGCGGCAGCGGCCTCGGCCTGCCGATCGCCAAACGCATCGTCGAGGGCCATGGCGGACGGATCGAGGTGCGCAGCACGGTGGGATCGGGAACCGAGGTCGACGTGACGCTGCCGATCGGCCGCGTCCGCAGTGCGTGATCATGCACGAACGAGGTATGCATATGACGAAGCGAGTCCTGATCGTCGAAGACGACAAGGCGATCGCCCGGCTGCTTCGCGACAACCTGGAGTACGAAGGGTTCGTGGTCGAGACGTGCGACAACGGCCGCGACGCGCTCCCGACGGTGAAGCGCTTCACGCCGGATCTGCTGCTGCTGGATCTGATGCTCCCGCAGGGCGCCGACGGCTTCGAGATCTGCCGATCACTCCACGAGAGCCCGACGCGCGTGCCGGTGATCATTCTGTCGGCGCGGGCGCAGAAGGAAGACCGCATCAAGGGATTGACGCTCGGCGCCGACGACTACGTGACCAAGCCCTTCGCCCTCGACGAGCTGCTGGCACGGGTGCACGCCGTCCTGCGCCGGACCAAGCCGCCCATCGAGCAGCTCCGACTCGGCAACACGGTCATCGACTTCAAACGGCTGAACGCGTATTGCGGAACGAAGCGAGTGGAGTTGACTGACCGGGAGTTTGAAATCCTGCAGTGTCTCGCCGAACGGGCCGGTCACGTGGTGACGCGCGACGAGCTGCTCCACCTGGTCTGGGGTTATTCGGACGCGCCGCTCACTCGCACCGTGGACAACTTCATCTTCCGGCTCCGACACAAGTTGGAGCCCGATCCCCGCCATCCCACTTACATTCGCAAGGCGTACGGCGACGGATACCGTTTGATCGTCGAGTAGCGGCCTAGGCCACTGGTTGCTTCTTCCGCGCCGGGGCTCTCCTGGCGCGCACCGGCTTTTCCGGGGCCGGCACCATCGACTCCGTCAGCACCACGCGCGGCGACACGAAGGTCCGTTTGCCATGGTCGTCGAAGTCGATCACCGTGTGGTACTCGTTGACGCTGCTCACCGTGCCGTGACCGTACTGCGCATGAGTGACCCGATCACCGGCATTGCGGATGGCCATGTGTGCTCCTGAAGAATCGCCAGTAGGACTGATATCTGTACTGTACTCGATCAGTGGTATTGGCCGTCGTCCGAAAAGCACAGCAGAGAACGGACCTGACGGCCTGTTGCGCACGAGTGACCCCGCAGGGGAATTATAGTGAACGCGTGGGGGAACGGCACGATGTCCGATGGGGGCGTGCGTATCGGTCTCGTGCTGAGCGGTGGGGGCCTGCGCGGTGCCAGTCATCTGGGCGTGCTGCGGGCGCTCACCGAGCAGGCGATCCCGATCGACGTGATCGTGGGTTCGAGCGCCGGCGCGGTCATCGCCGCGTACTACGCAGCCGTCGGCCTGACCCTGGACGATCTCGTTGCCGACGCCGGGCGCTTCCGCGGCCGGCATCTGCTCGCGCACAGCATCAACCTGCGATTGCGCGGCCGTCTCGCTGGATCGCTCACGAAGCACAGCGGCGTCATTCCCGAACGGCTCGAGCAGCTGCGAAGTGCGTCGTTCGATCGCTTGCATCACGACGTGCGGGCGATCGGCGTGGTGTGCCACGACCTCGTGAGCGGCCGTCCCTGCTATTTCGCCACCGGTGCCGATCGCGGCGTTCGACTCGGCGACGTTGTCCGGGCGAGCGCATCAATCCCGTTTCTGCTTCCATCCGCTCACGTCCAGTGCCCGGACGACGGCACCATATTGCGACTGACCGACGGCGGCGTGAGCGATGGCCTGCCGGTGGCGTTCGCGCAGCGACCACCGCTCTGCGCGACGCATCTGATCGTCTCGGACTGCCGATGGATCGCAGGCCGCCTGCCACCACGCGATGAACGGATCGTGTATGTGCGGCCGCGTCTGCCGTCCACCGGCACGCTGTGGGCGCCGGCGTCGACGCTGGCCAGCGCCGTGGACGAGGGCCGGCGCGCTGTAAACGTCGAGGCGATGCGCACCATCCGCGGCTGGCTGTGACAACTCCTACGAGTGCCGCGCTCGTTCCTGAGAGAGGCGAGTCACAACCTTGCGTAATGGAACGACCCCGTTCAATAGGGTGGTCGCGGTGCGGTAGCACTCACACGACGCGGCTTCGAGCCTCCGCCGATCGACGATCGTCACGTGGCCGTGGTGATACGTGATCAACTTGGCCGTCTGCAGGGGGCCGGCGACCATGGTCACGGCCGGTCGAGTCACGCCGAGCATCATTGCGACGAAGTCCTGCGTCAACGGGAAGTCGTCGCGTCCGACACGATCGTGCGCCAGTAGCAGCCATCGGCAGAGACGTTGCTCGACGGAGTGAAGGACATTGCAGGCGGTCGACTGCATGATGACGCTGCTTAGCGCTTGGGCATATCGCCCGAGCAGCTCGGCGAACGCGCCGCGGCGATCCATCTCGTTGCGAAACGCACCGATCGACATGCGGTAACCGGTCGCGGCTTCGGCTTGCACCATCGCTGCCGAGGGCGGCGGCTCGTGGTTGATCACGGCCGAAGCACCAACCATCCCTTCGCGGCCCACGGTTGCGACCTCCACCATCCTGCCGTCTTTCAGTACCGTGACGATCGAGACGAAGCCTCCGCCTGGGAAGTAGATGTTCTTGATCGGTTCGCCAGGCTCCTGAAGCACCTCTTTCAGCGTGAGTGGAACCACGGTGAGTGTAAGAGCCACTCGGAGGTAATCATCGGCGGGAAGGGCTGCGAGCAGCCTGTTCAAAGATGCAGATGGACTCGTGGATGGACCGGCGCGCTTGGTCGGCATACAACCTCCCCTTGTGAGGGTGTTTCAGAAGAGGCTGTCGCGGGCCGCGCTCTGCCCTGTTCAGGACGAGGCTGACGGAGTCCCTTGAGAAGTAACCGTATATATCGTAGCAGAACGCCTGAAGGTAAGCAGTAGACCGACTTCGTGTGACGGATTCTTTATGATGGCCTGTTTCCACGAGCGAGGCCGCCCAGGCAGGCCGGCGCCATGACGTGCGGTGATCCTCGTGACGTGACTCGTGCCATTTCACACGATCGACACCTTGGAATTTCTCGTCGCGGCCGCCATCATTGGCCTGCAGAGCGTGCTGATCGCCGTATTGATGGTGCGGCATGCCAGGAAGGGCCGTCTCGAGATTGCCCTGCGCGAGCGGGAGCATCTACTCCGCCAGGCTACCGCACAGAATCAGGATCTGACCGGCCGCCTGATCAGCGCCCACGAAGCGGAGCAAACGCGCATCGCCCGCGCTCTGCACGACGACGTCAGCCAGCAGCTGGCGGCTTTGAGCATCATGCTAGGCAGACTGCAGCAGCAAGTGCGCCGGTCCGACTCGCGCACGAGTGTCGAACGAACGCTGACCACCCTGCTCGAGCGCACCTCGATGCTTGCCCAAGTGGTCAGGGATCTGTCGTACGAACTGCATCCGATCGCGCTGGGGCACTCTGGTCTGGTGGCAACGTTGAAACAGCACTGCGCCGAGGTCGAGCAGCAGCATCACATCATGGTCGACTTCAGCCCGGCAGGAGACCTCGATTCCCTGAGCCCCGAATTGGCGCTCTGTTTGTTTCGCGTCGAGCAGGAGGCGGTCGCCAACGCCGTTCGACACGCACGTGCGCGCACCATTCGCGTGGAACTGAAACCGACGAACGAGGGAATCGAACTTGGCGTGATCGACGATGGCACGGGATTCGTCACCTCCGAACGGACCGAGACCGGAATGGGTCTGCGCTGCATCGACCAACGCGTGCGGCTGGCGGGCGGCGATGTCAGCGTCGAATCGCGTCTCGGACAGGGAACGAGGCTGGTGGTCCGGATTCCGTTTGACATGTCGCGCCTCGCACTCGCCCCGCACGTCGTGAGCGGAACCCGACCGGGTAGGGACGGTGCTCAAAAACTCAGTCCGACTGCGACGACCAACGTTGGCGTGCCGTCGTCCGGATTGAACACGTAAGCACTCACGTCCACCTTCTTGTAGGTGAAGCCGACCAGCGCTCCTCGTTGAATCTCGCGGTCAGACTGGTAGACGCGCGTCCGCTGAGTCACGAGTCCGAATCGGAACCAGTCGGCCAGTGCGAACGTCACCTCCGACCAGTTGTAGAAGAAACTGTCGGAGGAATTGCCTGTGTCGAAGACAGCCTCGCCCTCGCTGTAGAGTTCGAGCCTCCGCCAACTTAGCGAGCCTTCGTATCCCGGCGCAATGCCGGTGATGTCACCAAACACGCCGCCGAGCATCGGCCTGAATTCCCACTCCAGTGTTTCGCCGCCGCTGAAGTTGTAGCCGACCCACGCCGACCCGGTGTCGAGCGCCTCGTTGTTGTAGCGTCCTTCGAGGTGGAGCCAGCCGCGATCCGTACTGAATGTGGGCTGTACGTAGTTCCCGCTATCGGGCACGACGTAGGTGTAGGCCGACGCTGAGAAGGACCATGCTGTGTCGTCCGACTGGTTGGCCGCGGCGGGCGGTGTGGTCGCGGCCGTGGAAGCGGGCGGGCTCACGATCGTTTGCGCCAGCGGGTTGGCACTCGCGACGACCACCACAAGCGCAGTGGCGGCGATGACTCGCACGTCATCCTCCCAGCGCCATGGTCATACCCACGAGCATCGTCCCGAGTACCACCATGGACGTGCCCGTCACCCACGGGTTCTGCGAGGCGCCACGTCCAAACGCATAGCCCAGCATGAACAGCAGCACGATGGCGACGGCATTGGACACCCGCAGCGCCGATGCGGCTTCGTGCATGAAGATGAACGGGACGGCCACCGGAAACGTGGATGCGAACACCAGTGCGAACACACCGAGCGCAGCCAGCCAATCGTCTTTGTCCAGCCGCGTACGTGAGGGCGGTTCGGCCAGCTGTTTCAGCCGCTGCGACATCGTTTCCAGTTCTGCCGGCTGCATGACAGACGCGATCACCGCCGGCAACGCGTCCGCGATCAGTCGGTGTGCGTGGGTTGGCTCGGTGGCACTGCGTACGGAACGGAGCGTCCGGAGTCCTGCGCCCTTTTCGGACAGGCTGCCCATCAGATACAACACGGCATCGATGACGCCCCAGGCCAGATTGCAGCCAAGCGCGCCCACGAGCATGGTGCGGACGTCAGCCCGGCCGGCCTCGGCGACGCTGAGTGAGCCGGTGAACGTGAGGACCATGATCAAGCCGAAGAGCACTTCGGCGATGCGCTCGTGCGGTTCGAGCACGCGCGTGGTGGATGTCCCCACAGCCGTTCGCTCAGGTCGTGCGCATGCTCACTGGGACTGACGCCAGGATGCATCCGGGTTGTACGACGTGATCTTTCTGGCGGCGGCGTCGGTGCCCGGGCCAAGGTCTTTTTCGAGAACGATGCCCTCCTGGTTGACGAGAAACGTCATGACTCCAGTCGCGTTGTACTGTGCCGGCCAGGCGATGAGCGCAAAGCCTCCGGACAGTTCACCCTTGACGACGTAGCTCTTGGCTCCCCCTGACGCGGCGCCGCCCTGCGCGGTCAGAATCTTGAAGTAATAGCCATGAAACGGCGAGGGTTGTCCACGATCGCCGACGACCGGGCGTCCTTCTTCCGATGCCTGTGCCACCAGATCACCGAGCGGGCTCCGCTTCTGACCTCTGCCCGTCGGCCAGTACAGGCCGTTCTCCTTGCCGACGTCGCTGCGGAATTTCGTCGCGAATGTGCCCGCGGACTTGCCGTCGTGTCCCTGCTGCGCGTAGCGTCGTTGCGCGGCGACGTAGGCGCGGGAGGTCTCGATGGTCGACAGCTCGTTGCGCCCGATTCGCCGAGCCAGCACTTCTTCCTTCCCAGCGGCCGTGTCGAAGCGCCATCTGTTTGCTTCCTTCACCAGCGGCACCGGGAACGGCCAGTCCTCGTTGCCGATGACCAGCGTCTTCCGATTGGGCGCCTCATCGACCAGATGCCACTGCTCGCCAACAGCGACCGTGAACACATCGCGATTCGCGCGACCGGTTGCGGGATCCGAAGACGCGATCAACTCCTGACCGTCTGCTCCGAAGATGGTCAGGAGTTGGTCGACGTTGCCGGTCTTCACGGTTTCGACGAGCACCTTGACCGCGTCTTCAGGCGAACCGAACGTGCGTTGCGGAACAGCCTGAGCCGCTGCGCTGCTCGCAAACGTGATCCCAAGCAACGCGCCCGCGCACGCCAGCCCGAAACACCAACCTAACAGCCCGAGGGCGATCTCCGATCGATTCGTAGTGCTCATCACGACCACCTTTCGGAAGCGCCGGGTCATCGCCGCCGCCCGCCGCCGCCGCCGCCGCGCGAGCTGCTGCGGCTTGATTGCCCGCGAGTGCTGGAGGAACGTTGCGAAGCTCCGCTCGAATATCCGGAGAACGCGTCCGAACCGCCACTGCTTCGTTGCGTGGCAGCCGGACTTTGACTCGCGCCGCCATAACCGCGAGCTTCCGTGCTTCCGGTGCGATTCGTTTTTTGCGTCTGCGCCGTGGCGCTTTGCGCCTGCGTGCCCCGCTGAGTGCCCTGCGCCTGCGACGCTGGCCGGTTTTCCTGTCTGGTCTCTTGACGATCGGTCCGCTGCCCCTGAGTCGACTCGGCGCGGTCGGTCCGCTGTTCCCCTCGGTTCTCCGCGCGATCGCCGCGCTCCTCGGAGAGATCCTCCCGGTGATCCTGCCAGTCTTCGCGGGCGTCTTCGCGGTGGTCGTAGTAGTCGTTCCACGCGTCGTTGTACATGTAGCCGCCACCATGGAATCCGTACGGACCGTAGTAGTAGTTGTTGTCCATCGCGGCACCAATGGCGATGCCGGCCGTAAATCCGATGAGGCCGGCCGCGACTGCGACGTCGGTGTTGTTCTCTTGGACCACGACCGTGGTGGTGGGCGCCTGGACATAGACGACTGCGGGGTTGTATTGCGGGACGTACACAATTTGCGGATTGGTCGGCTCGATCACGATCACTTGCTGGCCAGCTGACGTGGTCTTGGTCTCGACCACCTGCTGCGGCGAACTCTTCAAGGTGCCCACGTTCTTGGCCTGCAGCCGCAGACGCTGAATGCTGTCAAAGACGGCATTGCGATCGGAGGTGAACGACTGCCCGACGAGCGTCGTCCAGGCGATTTGATCCGCCATCTTCGTCACGACCTGAGGAAACAAGGTCAGGGCGACGAAGCTCGGTTCGAACCCCGCTTTCACGGCGGCGTCCTGCAGCGCAGTGCCTTTCAGCTTCGCATTGGCTTTCAGCCACGTGTCGAGCTCAGTGACCTTCGCAGGGTCGGTTGCGCTCATCAGGATTTGTGCAAGGAGTGAGTCTGGATAGAGCGCAATCGGAGCGAGCGCTTGGTCGAGCGTGGCAGGCGGCGCCGTTTGCGGTTTCGCCGCTGTCCCGCAGGCGACGACCATCACCAGTGCTGCGGCAATCATGCGCGTTGTCATAGTTCACCCATCGGCGAAGCTCACGAATCAGCCGGTCTCAACCGAGATGCTCAAATAGCGGAGTCGTCTCGTCACTGCGTGGCGCCGCCCGGAGCCGCGGTTGGCGTCGCGGGTGGAAGTTCGAAGCTGCCACCGAGCGCAAGATGGAGATTCACTCGCTGCACGCGCTGCTCGGCCTGCACGTGGATCAGCGCGGAGCGCGTGGCGTTCAGCGCCAGCTGCCGCTGCTCCACGAACCTGAGATCGGTACTCCCCACCTTGAACTGGGTCTGCACCAGGGTGAGCGCTTGCTGGTTGTCGGCGAGCGTCTGCGTGAGAATCTGTTCGCGCTCGCGCGCGGCGATCTCCGCTGCGAGTGCGCCTTCCACTTCTCCGAACGCTCGCAATCCAACCGAGGCGTACTCGGCGACCGCTTGTTTCTGTTCGGCAGTCTTGATTTCGACCTGCGTCTTGAGCGCGCCGCCATGGAAGATCGGCGCGAGCAGACTGGCGCCCACGTTCCAAACCGGGTTGTCGTGGTCCTTCAGAAAGAACAGGTCGCTCGAGATCACGCTGAGACCAGTCGTCAGTGAGATGACAGGCAGCCGGGCCGCCTTGGCCTCGTGAATCCGATTGAAGGCGGCGGCGATACGCCGCTCCGCGGCGACAACATCGGGTCGCCGCTCCAGAAGCTCCGATGGCAGCCCCGACGGGACGTCGCCAGGAAAGCCGGGTAGCTGCGGCGTGGTCGTCGCCGCGGACGATGGGTACCGGCCGAGCAGGATCTCGAGCGCTCGAATCGCTTGCTCGCGTGCCAGCTGGAGCTGACGCAGGGCATCGCGATAGGTCCCGACGGCGGCGCGCGCCACGAAGACATCTTCTTGATTTCCTACCCCGACGCGGCCTCGGTCATCGGCCAGGCGCACGAGTTCGTCGCTCGAGCGAATGGTCTCGAGTGCCGCCTGGACCTGCAACTCCGCCTCGATGGCGAGAAACCAGCTCTTGGCGACGAGTGCGGCGATCGACTCTCGCGCGTAGTCGAAGTCGGCCTCTGCTGACGCGGCCTGTGCGGCGCTCGCCGCACGACCGTAGCGCACGCGACCCCAGAGATCGACCTCCCAGCTCGCGGTGAGGACGCCACCTTGTATGCCCGAGCCGTCGCCTGACAGCTTGCCACCGCCACGCGCGAGGACATCGACCGACGGCCACAGCTTCGCGCCCGCCTGCTTGGCATAGAGCCGCGCCTGCTCGACACGAGCGGCGCCTGCGCGCAGGTCGGCATTGTGCGCGATGGCTTCGAGTACCGCCGCGGTCAACTGATCGTCGTGGAATCCAGCGAGCCAATTGTCGGTCACGGCGCCTGCACCTGCGCCTGCCACCGTCCACTTCGCCGGGGTTTGTACTGTGGGGAGCGCAAGCGCCTTGACCGCCGCTGCATCAGGCGGCTTGTTCAACACACAACCCGCCACCATCGTCACCAGTAGGCCGGTCGCGCATTGGGCTCCGATCGTCTGAAGCCGGCACGCGACCGTGAAACAGCGAGTCATCATCACGTCCTCAGTGCAGGCTGATCCCGTGCTTGATGATGATGTAGTCGGTGTACGACGACACTCTCAGCAGCACTTTTCGGATGAGGTGAATGAGCGCGATGTGTTCGGTGTAAATCGCGGCGGCGCCACGGGCGCCGGCTGCGAGGAAGAGCGGGCTGTCCTCTTTGGAGACGACCAGCTTGACGGGGAACTTTCCGGGGGGTGGGTTGAAGGTCGTCTGCGGTAAATTGCCGTTGGCGTCTATCTGCCCTTGCGATTGCGCCCAGATCACCGAATCCACATGCGCTTTGATGACATGCCCCGGGTAGGTGTCGAGCGTGATCTCCGCTTCGTTCCCGGGTTGAACCTGGTGCAGCTCGTTCTGGTTGAAGAGCGCAAAGACCTGGTACTCGGTGTCGACGTAGGTCATCACCTCTGAGAACGCCACGGCGCCGACGAAGAAGCCCGGCCGAAGCATCACGTTCACCATCGTGCCGTTGCCGGGCGAGAGCACGGTTGTCTGTTCCAAATCCCAGCGGGCATTCGCGAGTCGGGCGCGCGTGGTGTCGGCCTGCGCTTGCGCGACTTTCACCGCCGCCTGTGCCGTCGCAATCTGCGCCCTGACTTCCGCTATGGTGGAGAGGTCGCCGTTGACCCGGCCAGATAACTTTTCCTTGGCCTTCTGCTCGGCCGCGCGTGCCGTGGCGATCTGTGCGGTGTACTCGCGGACGTTGGTCTGCGCTTGCTCCAAATCGAAACGAGGTCCGGCGCCGGCGGCGGTGAGCTCGGTGTTTTGCTCCACTCGCTTCATCGCCAGTTCGAGCGACGCCTGTAGTGCGGCAATCTGTCCTGTCGCTTGACGCAGCTCTTCGTTCAACTGACGCTCGCCGGACTCTGCGTCGGGCAGCCGCGCCTGCATCTCGCTGAGTTTGGCCTGCTGCGCGACGACCTGCGCTTCGTTCGACATCAGATCGGCCTCGAGCGAACGGATCGTGATCTCGTACGGCTCCGGGTCGATCTTGAACAGCACGTCGCCTTTCTTGACCGGTCGGTTGTTCTCGACCGCCACTTCGGTCACGCGGCCTCGGATTCCGGACACGATCGGCACGACGTACTTCACGACCCTGACATCCGAGGTCGTCGGCGCCACGATGTTCAGCAGGAGCAGCATCGTCGCCAACGCCACCACCGGGAAGATCGCGACGCCCACTTTCCAGGGCGTGGTCCAGGGCAGCAGCTTGAACTTGATGAAGATCAGCCAGACGATGCCACAGTAGATGCCGAGCAGTAATACTTCCATCAGCCCACCTCACTCCGAGCGCCGTTCCCCACCAGACGCGACTCCAGCGCCGCCAGGTCGGCGCGAATGGCATCGAGCTGACTGGCTGGCACGCCGCTTTCTTCGAGCGTGGCGACACGTTGGCGGATGTCGGCAGCGGGGTTGTCCGGCTCCGGGAGTCCGTGCTCTTTGAAATAGTCGGGATGCTTGTCGGTTCCGTATGCCAGCTTGTAGCCGACGGGTTTGGTAAAGGCCCACAGCCACGCGATCGGCCAGAGAAGTCCCCCGAATACGAGTGAGAGCAGACACAAGGTCTTGATCGCCTCGAGCTGCGGATGGTGCCGCTTGTGCGCGATCTTTTCCGGAAGCACGTGCACCATCCAGAACAGGGCGATGAGCACCACCGGGATGACAAAGATCACGAAGAGCGCCAGGTACTTCGCCAACGCGTCCTCGGCCTCGGGAGACATCAGAGATGCATGCGCTGCGGACGGGCAGGCCAGCACCAACACGATTGCGAACACACCGACGATTGCGCGCGAGACGTGATGCAAAAGAATCGCGGCGTCGAGGGCGCGAGGATTCGACGTCATTGGTACCACCTGCCGATCGACTTGAGCACGGGCCATGCCACGCAGTCGCTTTCGTGAATCACGTGAGTCGTCGCGGCCGGTCGACGATTTACCGGGCACTCTTCTCGCGGGTGTCGTTGACACAGTGGCCTCGAACTCCGCTCGGTCGGCGCCATTGGCCAACGACCGTGAGCGGCTGACAGCCCCTCGTCAGAGCCTCTCGTGGATCCACGGTCAGCCGTCATGGAAGCCTGGAGGGGTCTCCTCGGATCACACCGTGCGCGATCAATCCGATCAACGCGAACGATTCTGCGACCATGAGCCCGGTGAGCACGAGACCGAACTCGCCCTTCTGAAGCGCTGCGCCGATGAGAAGCACCGAACTTCCCAGCCAAAGCCGCAGGCGTGACATTGGTTGCGAGAGCATGAGTGTTCTGTCGTGAGGGAGGTGACGTTCCTCACGGCGGATCTCGACTGGGCGATAACCGTGCCAGCCGATTCGATCCGCGATCCGAGGAGATCGCCAGACTGCGTGGCTTCCCGTTGGCGCAGCTCACTGCGGTTGGGCGGTTGACGAGATCGAAGTCGCTCCCCCGGAATAGCGGAGGAGACCCCAGATGCCGTAGGCACGGACGCACGATCGCCCACGCGGTCGACGCGGGGAGAAAGGGCGATGCGTGGTCGCGAACGATGGAATGTGCGTTGCTACCGTTCGCACTCCAGCGACGACATGAGGGAGAAGGAACATGACCGTGACAGCCAGGACGATCGGTGCGAGCGTGCTTGTAGGTGCCTTGCTGATGACGCCTGCGACGTCGCAGGGGCAGGCGGCCGGCGAAGTGTTTACGGCAACTGCGGTGACCAAGACCGCTAGCGGAGCATCGGCGAACGCGCCGGTGACGATCGCGATCGACCGCAAGATGTCCCAAGGCGAGGTGGACTCATTGGTCGTCGCGTTCAAGACCGGCGGTGCGGCCGGGCTGCGGAAGGGGTTCGTGGGGCTTCCGCCTACGGGCAGCGTTCGGATTGGCGAGGGTCAGGTCACGCCAACGCGCTTCACGCTCGAGCGCGTCACCAGCGTCGGCCGGCTTCTGACGATCCTCACCGATCGGCCGCTGCTGTTCATCGGCGGCGGCGCGCCTGACGCAAAGCCCCGTGAGGGGTATGAGTTTGCCGTCATCGACATCGAAGTCGATGCCAAAGGCAATGGCTCCGGAACGTTTGCGCCGGCCGCGAAGCTCAAAATGACGCAGGGCTCATTGTTCGTGGATGATTACGGCGCGAACCTTGTCCGGCTGACGGCGGTGAAGAAGACACAGTAGCGCCAGCGGCTCGATCTCAAGATTTCGACGGACGCCACCACGGGCGGTGATTCGGCATCCCGCCCTTCATCAACGCTCCTCGTCAGCGCTCATCAATCCGTCTCGTTCCCAACAACTTACCGAGGGCACGCCCCGTGCCTCTGCGGTCGGCACGACCTGTGAACCAGAGGGTCGCGGATTGGTGGAGACTCTTCATGGTCTATGGAGTGGCACACGCGGAGAGGAACGTTTCTCAATCACCTGTAAGTGCGTGGGGCGGAACGATCGGCACCGGGCCCGATGTCGACGCGGCCATCCATGAGGCCCAACGCTGCATCGTCGAGGCGCTCGATCTTGACGGAACCACACTGTTCAAGCGCAGCGATGATGGCGATCTGCTCGGCACGCACGGTTGGTGGCGTCCAGAGGTTCTGACGCCGCCGGCCCGCGTCTCGGCCAAGGAAAGTTTTCCGTGGATGCTGGCGAAGCTCCTGGCCGGCGAGTTGGTCTGTCTCTCCAGTCCCGACGAGTTGCCCGAGGGAGTCGATCGCGCCAGCTTGCGTCGTTGCGACCTCAAGTCGACCGTGGTGGTCCCGCTGTGGCTGGCGCATCGAATCGCCGGCGTGGTGTGCTTCGGGGTCATGCGCGCGGAGCGGCAGTGGCCGCCAGAGACGCTTCACCGCCTGCGCCTCGCGGCGGAGGTGTTTACCAGCGTGCTTGCCCGTCGGAACAACGACGAGTCGATTCGTCTGGTGCACACCGACGCCACACGCTTGAGCGATCGGCTCCGCACGGAGAACGTCTGCCTGCGCCGTGAACTCGAGAGCACCATCGACACCTCGGGGCTCGGCCACAGTGCCGCGATTCGTCGTGTGGAAGAGCAGGTGAGTCAGGTCGCCGAGACCGACGCGACGGTGCTCCTGCAAGGCGAGACCGGTTCCGGCAAAGAAGTCGTTGCGGCGCAGATTCACGAGCTGAGCCGGCGCCGCGGCCGCGCCATGATCCGCGTCAGCTGCGCCGCCATCCCGGCGACGCTGATCGAAAGCGAGCTGTTCGGCCGCGAGAAGGGCGCGTATACAGGAGCCCTATCGCGCCAGATCGGGCGCTTCGAACGTGCCGATCGATCGACGATCTTCCTCGACGAGATCGGCGATCTGCCGCTCGACGTCCAGGTCAAGCTCCTGCGCGTGCTGGAGGACAAGCAGTTCGAACGTCTGGGCAGCTCGAAGGCGACGAGAGTCGACGTCCGCATCATCGCTGCCACGCATCGCGATCTCGAGAAACGGATCGAGTCCGATCTGTTCCGCGAAGATCTGTATTACCGACTGAATGTCTTTCCGATTCGCGTGCCGCCTCTGCGCGAGCGGACCGAAGACATTCCCATGCTGGTGTGGCGCTTCGTCGAGGAGTTCTCCGCGGCGTTCGACAAGCGCGTCGAGTCGATCCCGAACGACAACATCGAGCTGTTGCAACGATACAGCTGGCCCGGCAACGTTCGCGAGCTGCGCAATCTTGTGGAGCGGGCGGTGATTTGCGGCAACGGCCCACGCTTGACGATTGCGGTGCCGCCGACGTCCGGCGCCGCAACCCGACGCAGCGTCAGGCTCGCCGACGTCGAGAAGGAGCACATCAAAGGCGTTCTCGACAGCACCAAATGGCGCATTCGCGGCGTCGGCGGCGCTGCCGATCAACTTGGGCTCAAGGCCACGACGCTCGAAACGCGCATGGCGAAGCTCGGTCTCCAGCGCCCGCGCCTGTGAGAGCCGGTTGCTCGAAGTCCTCGAGTCGGCGCCGGAAGCAGCAGAGATCACCTCACGAAGGACGACGTACTGACCGCGCGCGCGACGGGTAAGGAGACACGCGTATGCACGTACTGGTTGTCGATATCGGCGGAACGAACGTCACGATCCTGGCGACCGGACAGAAGACCCCGCGGACGTTGCGGTCAGGCCCGACGCTGACGGCGACGCTGATGGTCGAGGGTGTCAAGGCGCTCGCCCGGAACTGGAAGTACGACGCGGTGGCGATCGGATTTCCGGGGCACGTCGTCGATGGTCGCATCGTGTCGAACCCGAGCACCCTCGGTCGCGGATGGGTCGGGTTCGATTTCACGTCGGCGTTCGGATGCCCGGTGAAGCTCATGAACGATGCCGCCACGCAGGCGCTCGGGAGCTACCTGTGGGAGAACACGTCGAGGCAACGCCCGCCGGCCCGAGGCCCGCGCGCGAGCGGCGCCGGAGCAGAGTCACGTGAGCGGCCCGACGTTCGCGAGGATCCGCAGAGAGCGAGCCTGTCATGATCACGGGGGCAGTCACGGCGGTCCGCACGCTCCCGGTCACCGAGCAACCGGCGTGGAAGGCTCTCGAAGCGCATCATCGGAGCATCCGCGCCCTGCACCTCCGCGATCTGTTTGCGCGCGATTCGCGACGCGGCGAACGGCTGACGGTGGACGCTGCCGGCGTCTATCTCGATTATTCGAAGAATCGGATCACCAACGAGACCGTGCCGCTGCTTGTCCGCCTCGCCGAGGACTGCGGCCTGCGCGGCCGCATCGACGCCATGTTCGCGGGCGAGAAGATCAACGTCTCGGAAACGCGCGCCGTGCTCCACGTCGCGCTGCGCACGCCGCGCGGGACGTCGATCACGGTCGACGGCGAGAACGTCGTGCCGAAGGTTCATGCCGTGCTCGAGCGGATGACGGACTTTACCAGTCGCGTGCGTGGCGGCGCATGGAGGGGGTACACGGGCAAGCAGATCCGAAGCGTCGTCAATATCGGAATCGGCGGGTCCGATCTGGGCCCGGTCATGGCCCATGAGGCGCTGAGGTACTACAGCGATCGAAGCCTCACGTTCCGGTTCGTGTCGAACATCGATGGCAGCGATTTCGTGGAAGCGGTCCGCGATCTCGACCCCGAGGAGACGCTCTTCATCGTCTCGTCGAAGACTTTCACCACGCTCGAAACCATGACCAACGCCCGCACCGCGCGCGCGTGGTCGGTGGCGGGCCTCGGCGGCAACGAGGCCGCGGTCGCGAAGCACTTCGTCGCCGTGTCGACCAATGCCGCCGAAGTGGCGACGTTCGGCATCGACCTCGAGAACATGTTCGAGTTCTGGGATTGGGTCGGCGGGCGCTACTCCATGGAATCGGCGATCGGCCTCTCAACGATGCTCGCGATCGGCGCCGATCACTTCAGGGCCATGCTCGATGGCTTCCATGAGATGGACGAGCACTTCCGCACGGCGCCCTTCGCGCAGAACCTGCCGGTGCTCATGGGGCTGATTGGGATCTGGAACACCAACTTCTTTGGGGCACAGACGGTGGCCGTGCTGCCGTATGCACAGTACCTCAAACGCTTCCCGGCCTACCTGCAGCAGTTGGCGATGGAGAGCAACGGCAAGCGGGTGACCCTCAACGGCGACGAGGTCAGCTGCGACACCAGCCCGATCTATTGGGGAGATCTGGGCACCAACGGGCAGTACTCCTTCTATCAGTTGATTCACCAGGGCACGCGGTTCGTTCCATGCGACTTCATCGCCTTCGGCGAGTCGCTCACTCCGCTCGGTCAGCACCACGACCTGCTGCTCGCCAACGCGTTCGCGCAGGCCGAGGCGCTCGCCTTCGGCAAGAGAGCTGACGAAGTCCAAGCCGAAGGTGTGTCCGAGTGGCTGGTCCCCCACCGGACGTTCGAGGGGAACCGGCCATCCAACATGATTCTGCTTGCGCGACTCACACCCGCTGCACTCGGGAGGCTGGTCGCGCTCTACGAGCACGCGGTGTTCACGCAGGGCGTGGTCTGGAATCTCGGATCGTTCGACCAGTGGGGCGTGGAATTGGGAAGAGTGCTGGCGCAGCGAATCATCCCGGAGTTCGATCACGCGGCGCGGCTCTCGTTGACACACGACAACTCGACGAACGTGCTCATTCGCCGCTACCGGAACGCGAAGGGGGCGAGAGCGTGACGATTGGCTACGGCGGGCCGCTGTACATCCTGCCTTTCGATCACCGGGCCACGTTTTCGACCCATCTGTTTGGCTGGTGTCAGGCACTCACGCCCGATCAGACCGCGCAGGTCGTCGCCGCCAAACAGATCGTCTACGCCGGCTTCAAAGCGGCGGTCGAGTCCGGCGTTCCGGTTCGCACGGCCGGCATCCTGGTGGACGAGCAGTTCGGCGCCTCGATTCTCCGCGACGCGAGGGCGGCAGGATTCACGACCGCGTGTTCGACAGAGAAGAATGGGCAGGCCGAGTTCGACTTCGAATACGGCGAGAAATTTGCCGAGCACATCGAGAGGTGCCAGCCCACGTTCTGCAAGGCGCTCGTGCGCTACAACCCGGAAGACGACCAGGCGTTGAACCGACGACAGGCGGCACGGCTGAAGCGGCTCTCCGATCACCTGCGCGGCAAAAAAGGAACCCGCTTCCTGTTGGATCTCCGGGTCGCGCCCGTGGAGAAACAGCTCACACGATTTCTCGGCGATGAACACGCGTGGGACCTGCTGCTTCGGCCCACGCTCGTGGTGCAGGTGATCGAGCAATTGCAAGATGCGGGCATCGAGCCAGACGTCTGGAAGGTGGATGGGCTCGATCGACGCGACGCATGCGCTCGGGTTGTCGCCGCCGCGCGTCGCGGCGGGCGTGACCATGTCGGCTGCATCGTCGTCGGCCGGGGCAAGGACGACCGCAAGGTGCAGACATCGCTGTCGACGGCCGCTGCCGTCCCTGGCTTCATCGGCTTTGCTGTAGGCAAGACGGTCTTCTGGGATCCGCTGGTGGCGTGGCACGCCAAATCGATCGCGTCGGACGAGGCCGTGGCCGAGGTCGCGCGCCGTTTCCACGAGTGCGTGGATGTCTTCGAGCGGTCGCGGCCGACGAAGAGTCGGGTCGCGTAAGGGGTTCGCCATGCAATTGGGAATGGTCGGTCTGCACCGGATGTGCGCGAACATGGTGCGCCGTCTCCTGCGGCATCGCCACGCGTGCGTCGTCTACGACCGCAATCCCGGCGCGCTCGCGGAACTGGCGTCGGCAGGTGCGCAGGGAGCGGCATCCCTCACCGGGCTGGTCGCGAATCTCACCCCGCCTCGGGCGATCTGGCTGATGATGCCGGCCGCCGTCGTGGATGCGAGCATCCACGATCTCCTGCCGCTGCTCGACCGCGGTGACATCGTGATTGACGGGGGCGATTCGCACTACGTCGACGACATCCGGCGCGCGAAGGAGCTGGCCGCGCACGGCCTCCACTACGTGGATGTGGGAACGAGCGGAGGCGTCTCGAGTCTCGATCGCGGCTACTGCATGATGATCGGCGGAGAACCGACGATCGTCGAGCATCTTGATCCGCTCTTCGAGTCGCTCGCACCGGGCATCGGCGAGATCGCACGCACCCCTGGTCGCGATCGCACCAGCGGTACCGCCGAGCAGGGGTACCTCCACTGCGGGCTGAACGGGGCCGGGCACTTCGTCAAGATGGTGCAGAACGGCGTCGAGTACGGCCTGATGGCGGCCTATGCCGAGGGCATGGCAATTCTGCGCGCTGCCAACGTCGGCAAGCGAACGCCCGTCATCGATGCAGAGACAACGCCGCTTCGCGACCCGGCGAATTACCAATACGACTTCAACCTCGCCGATGTCGCCGAGGTGTGGCGGCGGGGGAGTGTGGTGGCTTCGTGGCTGCTCGATCTCACGGCGATGTCTCTGCTCGAGGATCCGTCGCTGTCCAAGTTCGGCGAGCGTCTGTCCGATTCGGGCCAGGGCCGCTGGACGGTCAACGCGGCGATCGACGTGGCCGTTCCTGCTCCCGTGCTCGCGGCCGCGGTGCACGCGCGCTCGAGCGCACGGGGAGAAGGCTTTCAGAACCAGTTACTCTCGGCGATGTGCCTGCAATTCGGTGGACACCAAGAGAAGGCCGCGACGCCGATCGGCGTTGTGGGAAGGGCGTGAATCAGGTTGACGGGGAACTCGACGCTCGATCGCCCGATTCGTGTGATGACCGACGAGCGGGGTACCAGCGTTCCGATCGGAGCCACCGTCTATCCCGGTGGTGTCAATTTCAGTGTGTTTTCGAAGCACGCCACGGCCGTGCAGTTGCTCTTCTTCGATCGCGTGGATGCCGCGACGCCGAGTCGAGTCGTCGATCTCGATCCGCGGACGCAGCGCTCGTACCACTATTGGCACGCGTTCGTCCCCGACATCATGCCAGGCCAGATCTACGCCTATCGCGTCGACGGGCCGTCCGATCCGCAACACGGACATCGTTTCGATCGCGACAAGGTGCTGCTCGATCCCTATGGCAAGTGCGTGGCGCGGCCGGCGGGCTGGAGCCGCGCGGCTGCGCGCGCGCCAGGAGACAACTGTGCGACCGCGTTGAAGAGTGTCGTCGCCGATTCAGATGCCTACGATTGGCAGGGCGATCGTCCTCTGAATACACCCTATGCCAGGACGGTGGTCTACGAGATGCACGTCGGCGCCTTCACGCGTCACCCCAACTCCGGCCTCGCGCCGTCGAAGCGTGGAACATATGAAGGCGTGATCGAGAAGATTCCGTACCTGCTGGATCTTGGCGTCACCGCCGTCGAACTGCTTCCGGTATTCGCCTTCGACGACCAGGACGCACCGGGAGGCCTGAACGACTGGGGGTATCAGCCGATCTCCTTCTTCGCACCGCATCCCCTCTACAGCTCGCGGCCCGACGCGCTTGGCGCACTCGACGAGTTCCGCGACATGGTCAAGGCGCTCCACAACGCCGGCATCGAGGTCATCCTCGACGTGGTCTACAACCACACCACGGAGGCCGGCGCGGACGGTCCGACGATGTGCTTCCGCGGATTCGGCTGCGACACGTACTACATCCTGGAGAACCAGGGGTCGTCGTTCGCCGACTACAGCGGATGTTTCAACACGCTGAATGCGAACCAGACGATCGTGCGCCGGCTGATTCTCGACAGCCTTCACTACTGGGTCACCGAGATGCACGTGGACGGTTTCCGTTTCGACCTGGCCTCCATCCTGTCGCGCGACGAGCACGGTCGCCCGATGGCCACGCCGCCACTGCTCTGGGACATCGAGTCGGACCCGGCGCTCGCCAACGTCAAATTGATCGCGGAAGCGTGGGATGCGGCGGGCCTCTACCAGGTCGGCACCTTCGTCGGCGACCGTTGGAAAGAGTGGAACGGCAAGTTTCGTGACGACGTCAGGGCCTTCATGAAAGGCGACCCCGGCAAGGTTCGTTCCCTGGCGTCTCGGCTGATCGGCAGCCCCGACGTGTTCGAGCACGAAGAGCAGGAAGTGGAGCAGAGCATCAACTTCGTCACCTGCCATGACGGCTTCACGCTCAACGATCTCGTCTCCTACAACGGCAAGCACAACGAGGCGAACGGTCACGACAATACCGATGGCGCCAACGACAACGTGAGCTGGAACTGCGGCGTCGAAGGCCCGTCCGACGATCCCGCCGTCGAAGGGCTGCGCAATCGCCAGGTGAAGAACCTGCTGACGATGACGATGCTCGCGGCAGGGACGCCGATGCTGTTGATGGGCGACGAGGTCCGACGCACGCAGCGCGGCAACAACAACGCCTACTGCATCAACGACGACACCACCTGGTTCGATTGGGACCTGGTGGTCAAGCACGCCGATGTACGACGGTTCGCGAAGGAGCTGATCGCACTGCGCACCAATCGCAACCTGCCGATCGAGCGGTTCGAGGTGACGCTGCGGGAGATGCTGCGGGACCAGCCCGTCACGTGGCACGGCGTCACATTGCAGGCGCCGGACTGGGGACACGACTCGCATACCCTCGCGGCGTCCACGCGTCTGCGTGGCCGCGAAGGCCAGCTCCACGTCATCGTCAACGCCTATTGGGAGGCGCTGGAGTTCGAGATCCCCCCACACGATGCGAATTCAGCGTGGCGACGCATCATCGATACGTCGCTCGATTCACCCAATGACGTGCGCGCCTGGGCGGATGCGCCGACCGTGCCGCAGTCGACCTATGTCGTGCAGCCACGCTCCGTGGTCCTTCTGATCGCGATCCCGCACCACGATCAGCGTCGCCCTGCGCTCGATCGAAACGCGCGCGCGGTGAGGTCATGAAGATACTCGAATGGCTCGGTGGTTATCGGAAGGATTGCCTGCGGCCGGATATCATGGCCGGCCTCATCACGGCCGCGGTCGTCATTCCGAAAGCCATGGCCTATGCCACGGTGGCGGGCCTTCCCGTCCAGGCCGGGCTCTACACGGCGTTCGTGCCGGTCGTGATTTACGCGGTGCTCGGCAGCTCGCGCGTGTTGAGCGTGAGCACGACGACAACGATTGGGATCCTCACGGGAGCCAACCTTGCCTTGGTGGTTCCCGACGCCGATCCGAGCGCACTGCTGCACGCTGCGGCCACGCTGACCTTGATGGTCGGCGCCCTGCTCGCGATCGCATCGATCTTGCGCGTCGGCTTTCTCGCGGACTTCATCTCGGAGCCTGTGCTCTCCGGATTCAAAGCCGGCATCGCTATCGTCATCGTGCTCGATCAGGTGCCGAAGCTGCTCGGTGTGCATTTTCCCAAGGGTTCGTTTCTGCAGAATTTCCTCGCCCTCGTCCAGAGTCTGCCCCACACGTCCGCCGCCGCGCTCGCAGTCGGCCTCGGAACGGCGGCGCTACTCTTTGGCCTGAAGCGATTCGCGCCGAAGGCGCCGGCGCCGCTCGCAGCGGTGGGTGCCGGGATTGCCGCCATGGCGCTGCTTGGGCTCAAGGCTTACGGCGTGGAGACCGTCGGTGACATCCCGCGAGGCCTGCCCGCACTCACGCTTCCAGACTCTTCGTTCGTCGCAGCGTTGTGGCCCGGCGCGCTGGGCATCGCGCTCATGAGCTTTACTGAGACGGCGGCGGTCGCGCGCGCCTTCGCGCAGAGTGGCGAACCCCCATTGCGCCCCAATCAGGAGCTGCTGGCCACGGGCCTCGCCACGGTTGGAGGGGCCTTTCTCGGCGCCATGGCGGCGGGCGGCGGTGCGTCTCAGACTGCAGTCAACCGTGGAGCCGGCGCGCGCAGCCAACTGGCCGGCCTCGTGACCGGTGGTGCGACGCTTCTCACCCTGCTGCTCTTTGCGCCCTTTATATCCCTGATGCCGCAGGCGACGCTGGCGGCGGTTGTGATTGTGTATTCCGTCGGGCTGATTCAACTGCCGGAGTTCCGGGCGATTCTGGCGGTGCGACGCACGGAGTTCGTCTGGGCGATCGCGGCCTTCGCAGGGGTCCTTCTGCTCGGCACGCTCAAGGGCATCCTCGCGGCCATCATCATTTCCTTGGTATCCCTCGCTTACCAGATGACCGACCCGCCCGTGTATCGGCTCGGCCGCAAGCGGGGTACGAGCGTGTTCCGTCCGAACTCGGCCGAGCATCCCGACGACGAGACGTTTGCCGGCCTCTTGATGCTGCGGCCGGTGGGTCGTCTGTTCTTCGCCAACGGCCAGCGGGTCGGGGAGAAACTGCGGCTGCTGATCGACGAGGCCCGGCCCCGAGTCGTCGCGCTGGACTTGAGCGCGGTGTTCGATGTGGAGTACACCACTCTCAAGATGTTGGCGGAGGGCGAGGAACGAATGAGATCGCTCGGCATCTCGATCTGGCTCGTGGGCCTTTCCCCGGACGTGCTGTCGGTCGTCCGGCGCTCGCCTTTCGGGCAGGCCGTCGGCAACGAGCGGATGTTCTTCGACCTCAAGAAGGTGGTGGACAAGTACCTCGCCGAAACTGCAGGATAGCGCCAGGAGCACCGGTGCAATCACGTTAAGCGAGGTGCCCGCGTGCCGATCCCGCGACTGTTTCTACGATGCCGACGTCAGCGCTCCGTCGGCCCGCGGCGCGAGAGGCTGATCATGGCGCTGGTCCTGTGTGCATCGATCCCGTCGAGGGCGCAAACGTTGGCGTCGCTACAGGGACGCGTCTTCGACCAGTTTGGAGCGCTCGTTGCGGGCGCCATCATCCGCGTGCAGGATCAGTCGAGCGGTTTCGATGTGTCGGTGCGCTCGGATGCCGAGGCCCGCTACTACGTCTTTGCCGTTCCCAACGGCACCTACACGGTCACGGCCGGGGCGACAGGATTTCGCACGGAGCGCATCGACGCGCTGAACGTCGACGTCGGCCGGACGCTCGTGCAAGACTTCCACCTGTCGATTGGGAAGGTCACCGAGACGGTCATCGTTCGCTCGGAGACGCCGCTGATCGATCGCGCCAGCGCCACCGTCGGTCATGTCGTCACCGCGGAGACCGTGCAACAGATCCCGCTGAACGGCCGCCACTTCACCGATCTCGGCCTGCTCGTGCCTGGATCGGTGTCGCCGTCGCAGACGGGATTTTCCTCGCGGCCGATTCGAGGCGTCGGTGCGCTCGCGTTCAACACCGCCGGCCATCGTGAAGAGGCGGTCGGGTTCGCGGTCAACGGCGTGACGACCAACAACCTGACGTTCGGGTCGCTGATCTTCGAGCCTCCGCTCGCCAGCATCGAGGAATTCAAAGTCGACAACTCGGTGTTTGGTGCCGAGTACGGTCACGTGTCCGGCGCGGTTGTCAACATCGCCACCCGCGCGGGCAGCGACGACCTCCGCGGTGAAGGGTTCGAGTTCTTTCGCGACCATGCGCTCGACGCGCGCAATTTCTTCGAGTTCACCTCCAAGAATCCTCACCCCTTCAACCGGAACCAGTACGGCGGGTCGCTCGGTGGCCCGATGATTCGCGGCAAGACGTTTTTCTTCGCCGCGTACGAGGGGCTCAGACAGCGGCAGGGCATCGACCTGAATAGCCTCGTCCTCAGCGACTCGCAGCGCGCGTCGGCGACCGACCCGGCCATTCGACAGTTGATTGCGTTGATCCCGCACGCGAATTTTTATGATGCGAACCGGACGCCGCGTTTCGTCGGTTCGGCGCCCGCGATCGCCAATACGGATCGGTGGACCATCGATCTCAGGCACACCGTCGGGAGCACGGGTCGTCTCCAGGGTTTCTACGGGAGCCAGCACGTTCGATCGCTGGAGCCGGCGGCATTCGGCAACAGCATCCCGGGATTTGGCAGCGCCTCACACCCGTCGGCGAGCACGCTGACGATCGGCGATACGCACACGTTCGGACGCGCCACCGTAAACGAGGTCCGACTTGGACGGAGCCGTTTGGTGGGCGGCACGTTTCCAGCGGCTCCGCTCAATCCGACCGACTACGCCATCGTGGATGGCGTCACGCGTCCGATCGGCTTGCCGCAGATGATCGTGGCGGGCGATCTCAACTTCGGCGGCCCCGGTGGCCTTCCCCAGGGGCGAACTGATACGTCGTATGTTGTGGTCGATACGTTCAGGCACGCGCGCGGCCGACAGTCGACGACACTTGGCGGCGAGTACCGGCACTTCGTGAACGAGAACTTCGCCGAGGGCACAGGCACGTTCAATTTTCCGAGCGTCGATGCATTCCTGGCGGGAACAGCCAATGCCTTCAACACGACGCTCGGTGAGCGACGAAGCGTCATCGACCAGCGGGCCATGGCGTTGTTCGTCCACGACCGGATCACGCTGGGCGACCGTCTCACACTCGAACTCGGCATGCGCTACGAGTGGCACGTCACGCCCACGGAGCGCGACCACCGATTCGTCGTGTTCGACGCGGCGAGCGCATCGCTGTTGCGCGTCGGCGTCGACGTCGCCGGCATCTATCAGCAGAACAATCGAAACCTGGAGCCGCGGCTCGGCGTGGCGTGGACGCTCTCGCCTGACGGTCGCACGGTGGTGCGCGCCGCCTATGGCCGAGCGGCGGACGAGCCCGGCACGACGGCGGTTCGCGACACCGCTGGGAATCCCCCCTTCGCGCGGCCGCTCACGGCGACCGGTTCGATTCCCCTGGTGAGCGCCATCGACGCGTTGGGGCCCGCCGGCCTCAGTCCGGCTACCATCGATTTCAAGTTCCGGAACGCGTCGATGCAATCGTGGAACACGAACGTGCAGCGGCAAGTGGCCCGTGACCTGGCGGCGACCATCGGCTATTCCGGCTCACACGGTACGAACCTTCGCCTATCACGCAATCTCAATCAGCCGGTGGACGGCGTGCGGCCGTTTGCCGCGGTGGCTGCCTCCAGCCCGATTCTTCCGGGCACGCCGCTCGGCAACATCACCCAGGTGGAGAGCAGCGGGTTCTCGAACTACCACGCGGTGTGGGCGGTTGTGACCAAGCGCCTCTCGGGTGGTCTGCACGTCGACGCCTCCTACACGTGGTCGAAGTCACTCGACACCAACTCACTCAATTCCTCGGGCTTCGCCGTTCAAGATGCTTACGACATACCAAGTCAGTACGGGTTGTCCGACTTCGATGCTCGCCATCGATTGGTCGTGAACGCGACCTACGCCGTACCATTCACCGGCCATGTCCTGACGCGCGGTTGGCATTTGGTTACGGTGGTTCAGTCACAGAGCGGCAATCCCGTGAACATCGTCACCAGCACCAGCAGCCTGAATGGGGTCCCGAACACCGTGCGACCCGACGTCACAGGACCCATACGGATTCTCGGTTCGGTCGATGAGTGGTTCGATCCGTCCGTGTTCGTGGCCGCCGATCACTTCGGCAACCTGGGACGGAATGTCGTGATTGGACCGAGCTTCTTCAACGTCGACGCGTCGGTGATCAAAAACGTGCGGCTCGGAGGACGCGTGGCTGCGCAGTGTCGCATCGACGCCTTTGACGTCTTCAACCATCCTAACTTCGGCCCGCCGGGGAATCTCGTCGGCAGCCCGACGTTCGGCAAGATTACGAGAACGCGACTGCCGACGGGCGAAGCGGGCTCATCCCGCCAGATTCAACTCGCCCTGCGGTTGTCTTTCTGAGATGAAGGGCCGACTGCGCGCGCACGTGATGCTCGCACTCGTAGCGGCCCTGTATGTGTGCGCGCGATCCGTGTCAGCCGAGGAACAGGACCTCTCCGCGCGAACCGTGCTGACGATTCACTCGGGCGCAGAGAGCTTTCCGGCCAATCCTGTTCTCGACGCCGGCATCCGCGATCGGCTGGTGCGAGTCTCCGGCCCGCCGATCGACTATTTCGCCGAGTATCTGGAGTCCGATCTCTTCCCCGGCGACGAGGCGTTGCTGGCGTTCAAGGACTACTTACGACGGAAATATCACGGCCGCAGGATCGATGTGGTCATCGCGATGACCGATACCGCCTTGCGGTTCGTCGTCGACTCCCGCGAAGAGTTGTTTCAAGATGCGCCAGTCGTGTTCTTCGCGCTGGCAGGCCCGGACGAGACCATTCGCACGACCGGCGCCGGCATCACCGGAATACGAGTCGGCATCGCGTACGCCGAGACACTGAAGCTTGTGCTGGCGCTGCATCCCACGGCCCAGCGCGTGTTCGTCGTGGCCAAGGGCCCAGACAGTCAGATCGTCGAATCGGCCCGAACCGAGTTCAACCGCTTTTCGCGCCAGATCAGCATCACCTATTTGACCGAGGCGACCGTGCCTCTCCTGTTGACCGCAGTCAGAGCGATTCCCCAAGGGAGCGTGATTCTCTATCTCTGGCACCAGCAGTCGGATCCCGGCGGCGTTTTCTATTCGGATGCGGTCGCGAAGCTCGTGGCCGATGCCGCGAACGTACCGGTGTACGGCACCAGCGATTTGTACCTCGGCACGGGCGTTGTCGGCGGCGTGATGCGCAACACGCGTGAGACCGGTACTCGAATCGGCGACATGGCGCTCCGCGTCCTCGCTGGCACGCGGCCCCAAGACATTCCCATCGAGACCGCGCGTGTGATGCCGCTTCTCGACTGGCGCCAGGTGCGCCGGTGGGGCATCGACCCTTCTCGTCTTCCGCCCGAATCTCAAATCGAGTATCGAGAGCCCCCGTTGTTGGAGCGCTATCTGTTCTACATCGCGGCTGCGATGTCGGCCCTTGTGGCGCAGGCCGCACTGATCGCTGCGCTGGTCATTCAACGAACGAGGCGGAGAAAAGCGGAACACCAGGTGCTTCGAAGTCGGGTGGCCCTGCACACGAGTGACGACCGAATCCGCGACCTCGGCGCGAGGCTTCTCCACGCCCAGGAGGAGGAGCGGGCGCGCATCGCACGGGAGTTGCACGACGACATCAGCCAGCAACTGGCCGTCCTGGCGATCGATCTCAAGCTGTTGGGCCACGCGGCGAAAGACCGTGTTGAAGCCGCCGCAGCGGAGGCGTTGAAGCGCGCCGAGGACATTGGCACCAGCGTGCACGCGCTCTCGCATCGGCTCCATCCGGGCCGGATGCAAGTCTTGGGGCTGGTGGACGCGCTGAACGAGCTGCAACGAGAGCTGTCGCACCCCGAGGTGAACTTCACGTTCACGCACGAGGGCGTTCCGTCGACGCTGCCGCCCGACCTCACGTTGTGTCTGTACCGAATCGTTCAAGAGGCGCTGCAGAATGCCCTCAAACACAGCCGAGCGCGGAACGTGACCGTCGACCTCCGCCGCGTGTCCAACGCCATCGCCCTCAGCATCACCGATGACGGCGTGGGGTTCGAGGTCGACGCCGCATGGCGGCGTGGCCTCGGGCTGATCAGCGTGCGAGAACGAGTCGAGGCGCTGGGAGGAACATTCAGACTTCAGTCCCGTCTCGGCGCCGGGAGCCGATTCGACGTGCGCGTGCCGATTTCCGTTTCCTTCGACGACACGGTCGGAGTCTGAGGAGTGTCACGCAGCCGGCACTGTACGCCGATGACCGAGCTTACGTCTGTCGCTCGGGGCAGGCGCGTGTGATCGCGGCCAGCAGATGATCCGCGATGGTGTGCTTCTCGATGAAGGCGGACGCTCCGGCCGCGAGCGCGGCGCCCCTCAGCGCGGCGCCCCTCTCGGCGGTCAGCAGAATGACTTTGATGTGCGGATTCGCCTTCTTGATCTTCCGGCACGCCTCCAGGCCGTTGACCGTCGGCATGTTCAAGTCGACGACCACGACGTCGGGCTGGAGCCGCTCTGCGGCTTCGAGCAGAGCGTCGCCGTCAGCGACGCTCCCGACCACGTCGCAGTCCCCAGCCAGAAGCCGTGTGATCGCCGTTAGCAGGTCAGGGAAGTCGTCGGCGAGCAGCACCCGTGGACGTCGCTCGAGAGACATCGTGGACTAGTCTCGCAGTGTCCCACAACCCGGCGCTCGCCTCAGGCAGAGTGTCATCGTCAGATTCGACTGCCGAACTCTGATCATCACAGCCTGCGCCGACGACGGACCTGCAGCTGCGCCAGCGAGCGGACCAGCGAGGCGTTGACGGACGCCACTTCTTCGTCGGAGATCTTCTCGCGCAGTCGCGCCTCGGCGCGCGCGCGTGCCGCTTCGACTGTTGCGTCATCGATGCGCTCGGCTGGAATAGCCATGTCGGTCACGATGGCCACATGGTGTGCATCGATCTCGACGAGACCCTCGCCGACGGCGAAGTAGCGCTCCTCGGCTTCGCGGTTCACGATGATCTCCCCGGGCACCACCTGCGTGATCAGGCGCATGTGTTGAGGATAGACGCCGATCTGCCCACCAATGGTCGGCAGCGTGACCATGGCGACGTCTTCGGAGAAGACCGTACCCTGCGGCGTGAGGATTTCAAATCTCAACGTATCGGTCATGTCGGGTCACCTACACGTCACGCCTGCTGGATCTCCTCGATCCCGCCCTTCATGTAGAAGTTCCCTTCGGCGACGCCGTCGTGCGTGCCGTCGAGGATCTCCTTGAAGCCACGCACCGTGTCGGCGACTTCCACCTGCCGGCCCTCGCGGCCGGTAAAGACCTGCGCCGAGCTGAACGGCTGACTCAAGAACCGCTGAATCTTGCGCGCGCGGTACACCGTCAGCTTGTCATCAGGCGACAATTCATCCATCCCGAGGATGGCGATGATGTCCTGCAGGTCCTTGAATCGCTGCAGCACCCGCTGCACGCGTCGCGCAACGTCGTAGTGTTCTTGGCCGACGATCTCGGGCGCCAGGGCGCGAGAGGTCGACGCCAGCGGATCCACAGCTGGATAGATGCCCAGTTCAGCGATCGAGCGCTCGAGTACGATCGTCGCGTCCAGATGAGCGAACGTCGTCGCCGGCGCGGGATCGGTCAAGTCGTCGGCCGGCACGTACACGGCCTGGAACGACGTGATCGATCCTTTCTTCGTCGAGGTGATCCGCTCCTGCAATGCGCCCATCTCGGCCGCGAGCGTCGGCTGGTAGCCGACAGCACTCGCTGTGCGCCCGAGCAGCGCCGACACTTCCGATCCGGCCTGAGAGAACCGGAAGACGTTGTCGATGAACAGCAGGACGTCCTGCCCCTTTTCGTCACGGAAGTACTCGGTGATGGCCAGGCCCGAGAGCGCCACTCGCAGGCGCGCGCCCGGTGGCTCGTTCATCTGGCCGTAGACCAGCGCGATCTTGGAGGCGCCGAGGTTCTCCTGATTGATGACACCCGCCTGTGACATCTCGTGGTACAGGTCGTTGCCCTCACGCGTCCGCTCGCCGACGCCCGCGAACACCGAGACGCCGCCGTGGAGCTTAGCGATGTTGTTGATCAACTCCATGATGACGACGGTCTTGCCGACGCCGGCGCCGCCAAAGGCGCCGACCTTGCCGCCCTTCAGGAAGGGGCAGATCAGATCGATGACCTTGATGCCGGTGGACAGCACCTGCGGCGATGTCGACTGATCGACGAGCGGCGGCGCCGGACGATGGATGGGATAGTACTTCTCCGCCGTCACCGGCCCGCGCTCGTCCACCGGTTTCCCGGTCACATCGAAGACACGGCCCATCACGCCCTCGCCGACCGGCATGGACATCGGACCGCCGTGGTCGGTCACCGTGAGGCCGCGCTTGAGACCCTCGGTGCCCGCCATCGAGATCGCGCGGATCCACCTGTCTCCGAGATGTTGCTGCACCTCGAGCATGAGCGAGACCGGTTGGCTCTCGACCGCGAAGTCCACGGTCAACGCGTTGAAGATCGATGGAAGCGCGTCGGGAAATTCGACGTCGACCACCGGACCCACCACTTGAACGATCTTGCCAATGTTCATGTGCGTACCCAATGACGATGCGCGAGCCGTTCCGGTCACTCCGCCTGGCCGCCCGCGATCTCCAGCAATTCCCTGGTGATGTTGCCTTGGCGCAGCTTGTTGTACTCGAGCCTCAACGCCTTGATGAGGTCCTGGGCGCTGTCGGTGGCGTTCTTCATCGACACCATGCGGGCGCTTTGCTCGCTCGCCTTGGCGTTGAGCAGGACGTTGTAGATGTAGATATTGAGGTAGTGCCCGAGCAGGTACCCGAGCACATATTCCGCGCTGGGCTCGAACACCGTTTCGCCGGTGTCGGCAGCGAGCGCCGCTTCCGATTCCGCGCCCGCGATCGTCAGGCCGGTGATCTGGCCGACGGGCAGATACTCGATCGTGACCGCTTCCTGCGTCAGCGTGTTCACGAACCGTGTGGTGACGATGATCACCTGGTCCACGTCGCCGATGAGAAACAGGTCTCGCGCAAAGGCCGCGATCGCCCGTGCCTCGGGGAACGTCGGCGAGTCGCCGTACGCGAACTCCGCGACCAGCTGCCGCCTGGTCCGGGCCACGAACTGTGCGGCCTTGCGGCCCGCGGTGATGAACATCGTCGTGTGCGGATCGAACTGCGACGCCAGCCGAAAGACGTTGGTGTTGAGCGCCCCGCACAGTCCCTTGTCGGCCGCAATCAGAATCACCGCCCGCCGGCGGACGGGACGGGTGTCGAGGAGCGGATGCTTGAAATCTGCGACCCGGGTCGTCGCCGTGCGTTGCATGCGATACAAGCGACGCGCAAACGGCGCAGCAGTCAACGCGGCCTGCTGCGCCTTGCGCATCTTCGACGCCGCGACCATCTGCATCGCTTTCGTAATCTGCGCGGTGCCGCCGATGGATTTGATGCGCCTGCGAAGATCCCGGGGACTGGCCACAACTCACTTCTTCCACGTCTGCTTGAACTGATCGGCGGCCGCTTTGAGTTCCGCGATCAGGTCCGGGCTCAACGCTCTCTCCTGCGCAATCTTCTGGAGCACCGCGGCCTTTCGCGTGGTCAGGAATTCAGTCCATTCGGTTTGGAACTCCTTGATGCGCTCCACTGGCACGTCGTCCACGTAGCCGTTTTGCACCGCCCAGATCACACCCACCTGCACTTCGACTTGTATCGGGCTGTACTGCCCCTGCTTGAAGAGCTCGACGACGCGCTTGCCGCGATCGATCTTGGCCTGCGTCGCGGCATCCAGCTCCGACCCGAACTGGGCGAAGGCCGCCAGCTCGCGAAACTGCGCGAGATCGCCTTTGAGCTGTCCGGCGACCTGCTTCATGGCCTTGAGCTGCGCGGCCGATCCCACGCGCGACACCGAGATGCCGACAGAGATCGCGGGCCTGACCCCCTGATAGAACAGGTCGGTCTCCAGGAAGATCTGTCCGTCGGTGATCGAGATCACGTTGGTGGGGATGTACGCCGACACGTCCCCTGACTGCGTTTCGATGATCGGCAATGCGGTCAGCGAGCCGTTGCCGTACTTCTCGCCGACACGAGCGGCGCGCTCGAGCAGGCGACTATGCAGGTAGAACACATCGCCCGGGTAGGCCTCGCGACCTGACGGGCGCTTCAACACGAGCGACACCTGACGGTAGGCCACCGCGTGCTTCGACAAATCGTCGTAGACGATGAGCGCGTCCATGCCGTGATCCATGAACCATTCGCCCATCGCCGCTCCGGCGAAGGGCGCGAGGTACTGGCTGGTCGCCGAGTCCGACGCCGGCGATGCCAGGATGATGGTGTAGGGCATCGCGCCGGCCTCTTCGAGCACGCCGATGATCCGCGCGATCGTCGATTGCTTCTGTCCGATCGCGACGTAGATGGAGTAGAGCGGTCGATAGCTGGCGTCGCCGGCCGCGGCGGCCGCCGCGTTGAGACGCGCCTGGCTGATGATCGTGTCGATGCAGATCGTCGTCTTGCCCGTCGAGCGATCGCCGATGATCAACTCACGCTGGCCGCGGCCGATCGGAATCATCGCGTCGACCAACATGATGCCCGTCTGCACCGGCTGTCCGACCGGCCGGCGGCGGATGATTCCGGGCGCCAGCTTCTCGACCGGGTACGCGAGCTCGCTCGAAATCGGCCCTTTCCCGTCCAGCGGCTCGCCGAGCGTGTTGACCACGCGGCCAAGCAGCCCCTTGCCGACCGGCACTTGCAGCAGCTTGCCGGTGGCCCGCACCTCGTCGCCTTCCGCGAGCTGCGTGTAGTCGCCGAGCACGATCACGCCGACCTCGGTCTCCTCGAGGCTCAGGGCCAGGCCGGTGATGCCCTGACCGAAGTCGAGCATCTCGTTCAGCATGACGTCGTCGAGCCCCTCGACCTTGGCGACACCGTCACCAATCTCGCGGATCACGCCCACGGACTGTCTGGCCGCCGCCGCTTTGGCTCCGGCGATCTGGGCTTCGATTTCCTGTACCAGGTTAGCCATATCGTCCTTGTCTCATCCCGATTCAGAGGCGCGCTTCGAGCGCGGCGAGCTTGGCGCGCACGCTGGCGTCGTACACGTCGCTGCCGACCCGGATGCGCATTCCGCCGATGAGTCGCGGATTGACCTCGAACGACGTCTCGAGTCCCTGACCGTAGACTCGGGCGAGGTCGCGCAGGAGGTTGATACGCAAGCCGTCGGGAAGCGGCGTGGCGCTCTCGACGATCGCGCGGTGGCCGTCGCGATCGAGCCGCGCCAGTCTCGAGAAGTCGCCGAGAATCGCGAGCGTGCCGCGGCGGCCGGATCCGGCCACTCGCTGCGTCACCAGCCGGACTCGCTCCGCGTCGGGTCGTCCATCGACCTGACACACGCGGAATAGTCGTCGCGCGGCGCGCCTCGTTTTCCTGGTGGCCTTCATCGTGAGCTCCGGCTGGTTCCTCGTTACGGTGTCAGTTGCTTCGCGGTCTCTTCAGCGAGCCGACGCTGATCGTCGGCCGTCAGGATCTTCCCGGTGACCGACGCCGTGGTCTGGACCACGAGGCGGCCGACCTCGCGTCTGAGCTCGCCGAGCATCTTGACGCGTTCCCGCTCCGCGGTCTCATGAGCGCGGACGAGAATCTGTTCGGCAGCGGCGATCGCCTTCTGGGTCTCGTCGGCCTGCACGCGGGCGGCCGCGGCGCGGGCATCGTCGATCAACTGCTTGCCTGCGGCGCCGGCCTCCGTCAACACGTTCTGGCGCTCGGCTTCGATCCGCGCGAGCTCCGCTTTGATCTTTTCGGCATTGGCCAGGCCGCTCGCAATCTGCTGCCGGCGTGCCTCGAGGATCCGTAGAATCGGTTTGTAGGCGAGGGCGTACAGCACCGCACACACGATTCCGAAGCTAATCATCTGGGCGCCGAGATGAGGCCAGTCGACGCCGAACGCACGGGCGACTTTCTCGATCTGTCCACCACTCTCCGGCGTGACCTGCAGTGCGAGAAACAGCATGATCGCCAAAGCTCTCCTTACTGCACGAGGAAGAGCGCGTAAAAGACGATCGCTTCAGCGAAGGCAATGGCAAGAATCGACTGGACCATGATCTTCGTGGACGCTCCGGGATTGCGTCCGACGGCGCTCGAGGCCCCCATACCGATCAAGCCGACTCCGATTGCGGCGCCCAACGCGGCGAGGCCGATGTGCAAACTTCCGATCATCTGCGTGTCCTTTCTGTGTGTCGCCGGCCATCGACACGGCTCATGGTCATTCAGTGCGCTACGCGACGTGCACGCCGCCGGCCACCGCGGGACCAGGTTCTTCGTGGTGGCAGATCAGCAGCGTGAAGACGGCGGTCAACAACATGAAGACCATCGCCTGCACCAGCCCCACCAGCAGTTCCATGAAATAGAACGGAATCGGCAGCAGCCAGCCCAGCCCCGGCACCATCGTCGCCATTTTTTCCAGCATGTTCTCGCCGGCGAACACGTTGCCGTACAGCCGGAAGCTCAGTGACACCGGACGGAACAGGATCGAGACGATCTCGAGGCAGCCGGCCGCGAAGAACACCACGATCATCAGCAGCTTGAGCGGTCCCGTGGTGTCGCCCTTGGGCGCAAAGAGCTCCTTGGCCATCCCGCGCACGCCGACTTCCTGCAGCGCCCACACAATCCAGAACGCGAAGAACAGCAGGGCCATGGCCAGGGTCATGTTGAGGTCGGCGTTGCCCCCACGAAGCAGCGGGCGATCGATCGTGAAGCCCGCGGCGGTCTGGTGGCCCCACCCAATCGTGCCGACGCCGGGGACGAGACCGATCCAGTTGGTGGCGAGAATGAAAATGAAGATCGTCCCGAAGAACCAGAACGTTCGCTTGACCAGGTGGCCGCCGATGATGCTCTCTAACAGCCCGTAGACACTCTCGACGACCCACTCGAGGAAGTTTTGTGCGGTCCCGGGGACCTGCGTCATTGTCCGGGTCGCACGCTGCGCGAAGACGATGAGGCCCACCGCCACTATCCACGTGACGATCATCGAGTTCGTGATCGGAACGCCGAAGGGCCGCGCGATTTCCAGCGCCATCTGCGAGAGCCCGTGCTCCGCGGGCTTGGCGACACTCTGAGCGGCGAGAGCGAGAGCGTCGATCACCATCGATTCGGGGTGAGAGCACACTGCGTACCACCGGACGCCGCGATCCGCCCGACGTCTTTCGGGCGCGGCCCGCGGCGACTGCGCTCGCAGGTGCCGGGTGTTCCGGCTCCGGGTCGCTCCTGAAGCCCCGGCATTTCGGGTGTTCTCCGCGATGCCGGAGCCGGTCCCACCTGGGCTCGCTGCGGAACCCGACTGTGACTGCGAGACAGTGCTGACTGTGTCGTCGGAACGAGATCGGGACGGGTCGGCACGGCACGGCTACTGCAACTGTGCGGCGTGAGAGAGTGACGATGAAACGGGCGAAGTACGAACGTGAGCTGGCGAAACTGCAGGTCCGGCTGTGCCACCTTCAGCGATGGGTCAAGGAGAAAGGCCTGCGCGTCGTCGTCGTCTTCGAAGGACGCGACGGCGCAGGGAAGGGCGGCACGATTCGCGCGCTCACCGAACGACTGAGCCCCCGCACGTTCAGGGTCGTCGCGCTGCCGGCGCCGTCCGATCGCGAGAAGTCACAGGTCTACATGCAGCGCTACCTGCAGCACTTTCCGGCGGCCGGCGAAGTGGTCATCTTCGATCGAAGCTGGTACAACCGCGCCGGCGTCGAATACGTGATGGGCTTCTGCACGCCGAAACAGCACAAGCGCTTCCTCAAGGTGTGCCCCCAGGTCGAGAAGTTCTTCGTCGATGGAGGCGTGATCCTCGTCAAGCTGTGGATGGAAGTCGGCAACGACGAGCAGAAATTGCGCTTCGAGGCGCGCGCCACCGATCCGCTCCGGCAGTGGAAGCTGAGTCCGATGGACCTGCCCTCCAGGGAGCGTTGGTACGACTACTCCCGCGCGCGTGACATCATGTTCAAGAAGACCGATACGCCGTTCGCGCCGTGGTACATCATCCGGTCGGATGACAAGCGCACCGCCCGACTGAACACGATCGCGCATCTGCTCTCAATGATTCCGCACAAGAAGCTGCCCGACGTCAAAGTGAAGCTGCCGGAGCGGTCTTCGAAGGATGCGTACGACGACGATAAGTCGATCGCGCGGCGGCGCTTCGCGCGCGAACGCTACTGATTCGCGGCCACCGCTGCCGCACTACGACGAGGCCCCGCTGAGCGAGGCCACGCGAGTCACCTGCTTCCTGACGGCTGCCCGTCTGGTGCCACCCGGCGCCGCCTCGTCCTCCCGCAGTACATAGCGATCACCAGCTGCCCTGAAACATCCGTCACCTGATCGTCGCGCGTGACGACCTGCCGTAGGAGTGCTGACCATCGGCGGTGATGCAGCGCGATCGGCCTCACGCACGACCGTCTCGAGGTCGGCCCTTCGAACATCGAACGCCACGGAGCCGCTGTTACTTCAGCGCTCGAAGACGCCGAGAGCGTCGTCCGCATCATTGGCACCCGCCGTGCTTTGTGTGAGAGGCAGTCGGACAACACAGCAGGTGTTAGACGCCCCGAGGGTACCCGGGTCCGTGAACGCACGGATCACATCGCGGAGCGATTCCTATGAAGCAACGAGGCAGATCGACACAGAGAAGACCGCTTGGCAGCGTCATGAGAGCGCTTGCGATGCCGGTGGTTCTTGTATGTGCAGTCAGCTCGGCCAACGCGCAGAGCGGTTCATCGAACGACGACGGACCGTCCACGCCGACAACCGAGAAGGACGAGCCACCCCCGGCTCCTGCCCAGGCTGCGGACACCAAGCCTGACGGATTCACCATGGGGGTCTTCGTCTTCAAGCCGGGAGGGCGGATGAAGCTTGACATCATCCGCGACTTCTCTGCGATCACCTCGGAGGATTCCTTCGACCCTCGGACGATCGCCGTGGACGGCAGCGACGGCGCCAACTCGCAACTCCATGCGAAGGAGACGCGCCTGTTCATCGACGTCCGCGGTCCGGTGGAAAACAAGGAATTGCGGATGTACGTGGAGACCGACTTCTACGGCAGCAGCAGCGTCCTCCGGCTGCGCCACGCCTATGGGAGCTGGGGCGGACTGCTCGCCGGGCAGACTTGGTCGACCTTCGTCGACGACGCCAACTTTCCGAACACGATCGACTTCGAATCGCCGATGGCGTTCCCGTCGATACGGCAGGCACAGTTGCGATGGACGGCGAAGCTGACTGACAAGGCGTCGTGGTCGGTGGCGGTCGAAGACAACAAGTCGACCATCACGCCTCCCCCGGTCCCCGGCAAGCCCGAGTACGTGATGCCCGACTTCGTCGGGCGGATCCGCTTCGACGGCCCTCGCCTCCACTCGTTCGTTGCGGGGTTTCTCGGGAAGGCGCGATTCCGCCCCGCCACGGGTGACGTGGACGACGTGACGTTGTGGGGTAGCGTGCTGTCCGAGAAGTTGAAGACCGTTGGAAAAGATTCTCTCTATGGTCAGTTCACGTTCGGCGATGGCGTCGGCCGTTACCGCGGGGCCGTGACCGCCGTACCCGACGCGAGCGGTCACTTGCACGCGCCGAAGATCTACGCGGGCATGGCTGGCTACGAGCACTACTGGACCCCTGTCTTCTCGTCAAACGGGGTTTACAGCATCGCGTCGCAACCGGATGAGGACTTCTATCCGCCCGACGGCAATTCCCAGCTCAATTACGGCGCCCTCAATCTTCTGTACTGGTTCCTGCCAGACCGCGCGTGGGCAGGCGTCGAGTATCTGTACGGCCGCCGCGAGGTCTTCTCGGGTGACAGCGGCACTGCCCATCGGATCCAGTTCGCGGTCCGCTTCAACCTGCCGTAGCGGTAGCCACATGCGATTCACGACGTCTCTGAACGATTAGGAGCTTTTCGATGGCCAAGACCCAAGCACCAAAGATCGACCATTTCTTCTCGGCCGTCGCCGCGCGCCTTGACTTGTGGCGTGACCTGAGCCGGACGGCGCAGGCTTACGCCGCAAATCCGGCCAGCCGCGGCGACGCGGGTTTGCAGGCCGCATGTCACGACGCCCTCACCGCGCTCTTACCGATGGAAGCGTTCCAGGCCTACCCGGGCGCGCGCCTGATCAATGCCATGAAGGAACGCCTGGCCGGTGGAGACGCGCTGGGCACAGCGAGGCTCGTGCAGCGTGTCTCGTCGGCGCTGATGACTCAGAGCTACCGCGTCGATGCCGCGGAATGGGAGTCGGATGACGACGCGACCGCGTCGGAGCGGGTGATGCCGACGTCGGTGGGAGAGTCCGTGGGGAAGCCGTACTTCGAGGTGCTGTTCGTCACACCGACGGCGCCCGCCCGGTGGCCGGCACAGATGCAGCAGTTACGCAAACTGCGGCGCGCGCTGGACGAGTTCGTCTACGAGCCGGTGTTCGTCGGCTCGTTCGAGGACGCGGTGCTTGGCGTGATCCTCAACACGAACCTCGAGTCGATCGTGATCTACGACGGCTTTCCGTACGCATCCTCGCACGACGTGCCGCTGCTCAAAAACGTTCTGTCATCAAGGCTGTCTGATCTGACGGCTGGCGCGTCTGGCAGCTCCGGCGTGACGCTGGCGAAAATGGTGAAGCGCTTCCGGCCGGAGCTCGACGTCATCCTGCTCGCCGACACGAACCCCGACGCGATCATCTCGGACCCGGCCGCCGAAGGGATCCGCCGCGTCTTCTACGAGGTCGAAGAGCCGCTCGAGATCCATCTCTCGATCCTCTCCGGCGTCGCCGAGCGGTACGACACGCCGTTCTTCAACAACCTGAAAAAGTACGCGCAGAAGCCGGTCGGTACGTTCCACGCGCTGCCGGTGGCACGGGGCAAGTCGATCTTCAAGTCGAACTGGATCCGCGACATGGGCGAGTTCTACGGCGCCAATCTGTTCCTCGCGGAATCGTCGGCGACCACCGGTGGGTTGGACAGCCTGCTCGAGCCCACGGGCAACATCAAGAAGGCGCAGGACGCAGCCGCGCGCGCCTTCGGCGCCGATCGTGTGTTCTTCGTGACCAACGGTACATCGACCTCCAACAAGATGGTCCACCAGGCGCTGCTCCAGCCTGGCGACATCGTGATCGCCGATCGCAACTGTCACAAGTCGCACCATTACGGGATGGTGCTGGCCGGCGCCCAGCCCTATTACGTCGAGGCCTTTCCCATGGTGGCCTACTCGATGTACGGCGCCGTGCCACTGCGGGCGATCAAGAAGGCCCTGCTCGAGCTCAAGGCTGCGGGCCGGCTCGACAAAGTGAAGACGGTCACGCTGACCAATTGCACGTTCGACGGTCACGTCTACGACGTCCGCCGCGTGATGGAAGAGTGCCTGGCGATCAAACCCGATCTCATCTTCCTGTGGGACGAGGCCTGGTTCGGCTTCGCACGCTTCTCGCCGCTCTACCGCCCGCGCACGGCGATGGGCGCGCGCGCCGATCTGAAGGAGGCCTTCGCCGACCCCGCGTACTTGGCGCGGTACCTCGCGCAGGAGAAGCAGCTCGGCGCCGATCTCGATCCCGATGACCCGCGCATCCTCGGCACCAGGCTCGTGCCCGATCCTCGCAAGGCGAAGCTGCGCGTCTATCAAACGAACTCGACGCACAAGTCGATGTCCTCGCTGCGACAGGGTTCGATGGTGCTGGTGGGCGACGAGGAGTACCACCGGCACGAGCAAGCGTTCAAGGAGGCGGTGTTCACACACGCGTCGACGTCTCCCAACCAGCAGCTCATTGCGTCGCTCGACGTGGCTCGTCGTCAGATGGAGTTGGAGGGCTACGGGCTGGTGATGCAGGCCATTCAACTCGCGATCGAGATCCGCCACGCGGTGAATACGCATCCGCTGGTGTCGAAGTACTTCCGCGTTCTGGACGTGGAGGACATGGTGCCGGCCGAGTTCCGGCAGTCCGGACTCAAGAGCTACAGCGAGGGCGGCGCCACGTGGGTGGATGCGGCTCGCGCCTTCGGCGAGGACGAGTTCATCCTCGATCCCACCCGACTCACGTTGTTGTGCGGGACCGCAGGGTACGACGGCACACAGTTCAAGAACTTGCTCGCCGCGGAGTACGAGATCCAGCTCAATAAGACCTCACGCAACTCGATCCTGCTGCAGACCAACATCAACAACACGCGCAGCGATGTCGCGAACCTGCTCAAAGTACTCGTCGAAATCTCCAAGGCGATCGAGGCCCGTCTCAAGAGCGGTGGGGAAGAGGCGCGCAAGGCCTTTGCGGCGCGCGTGAAGTCGCTGGTCGAGGACGTTCCGGACCTGCCCAACTTCAGCCACTTCCACGATCGCTTCCGCGACGATCCGCAGAGCCCGACGCTCGAGGGCGACATGCGCTCGGCGTTCTACATGGCCTACGACCACGACGGATGCGAGCACGTGAAGCTGATGAGCCCGGAGATCGACAAGCGGCTGTTGACCGGACCGCCACTCGTGTCGGCGCACTTCGTGATCCCGTACCCACCAGGCTTCCCGATCATGGTGCCCGGTCAGGTGATCAAGGCCGACACCATCGAGTTCATGCGCAAGCTCGATGTGAAGGAGATCCACGGCTACGACGCGACTCTCGGGCTCAAGCTGATTAGCGCCGCGGTGCTGGGGGACATCTCGAAGAAACCCGCGAAGGCGACGCTGGCGGTCAGCGGCGCAGACACACTTCAAACCGCCTGAAGGAACACCTCACGACGCCACGAAACGGAGTAGGTCATGGTTGATTGGTTCTTCGCGACGCTCCGTCAATACCCGGAGATTGCGATCTTTCTCACCCTGGGGATTGGCTACTACTTTGGCAAGTTCACCTTCAAGGGCATCGGCCTGGGAGCGGTCACGGCGACGCTCTTGGCCGGTGTGCTGATCGGACAGATTGGGATCACCATCTCGCAGCCGCTCAAGGCGACGGTCTTCCTGATGTTCCTGTTTGCGGTCGGCTACGCTGTCGGACCGCAGTTCGTCCGCGGCGTCGCCAGAGACGGCCTGCCCCAGGCGTGCTTCTCAGTGGTCCAATGCCTGCTGTGCCTGGTGACCCCCTTCGCGATCGCCAAGGTCGCCGGCTACGACCTCGGGTATGCGGCCGGACTTTATTCGGGGTCGCAGACGATCTCCGCCGCAATGGGCCTGTCGACCGACGCCATCAATCGGTTGGGCCTGGCTGCCGATCAGGCGAAGGCCCTGGTCGACTCGATGCCGGTCGCTTACGCCGTGACCTACATGTTCGGGACCATGGGCTCGGCGATCGTGATCGCCATCATCGGCCCGAAGCTGCTCGGCATCAACCTGGTTGCCGCTTGTAAGGACTACGAGGAAACGCAGGGCGGCACCAAGGAGCTGGGCGGCCCCGGAACGGCCTGGCGCCGCTGGGAGCTGCGGGCGTTCCGCGTCCAGCCGGGCGGCAGGGCCGCTGGCCTGAGCGTCATCGAGGCCGAGGCGCTGGCGCCTCACGTGCAGGTGGGTGGGGTAGCCGGTGGCGTGGGGGTCATCGAAGCCAAGACGGCCCCGGCACGTCTGTTCATCCAGCGTATCCGACGTGACGGGACGATCGAGGAGACGACCCCGGACACCGTTCTGCGCGAGAACGACGTCGTGGCGGTCATGGGCGCCCGCGACGTGCTCGTGTCGCTGCTCGGGGCGAACGCGAAGGAGGTCGAGGATCCGGAGCTGCTGGCCGTGCCGGTCCAGGGCATCGACGTCTTTGTGAGCAACAAAGCGATCGACGGCAAGACGCTGGCCGAACTGGCCCAGATGCCGGAGATTCGAGGGGTCTTCCTGCGCAAGATCGCGCGCGGCGCGACTGCGACCTCGATCCCCATCCTGGCGAATACCACGGTCCAGCGCGGCGACATCTTCACCATCGTCGGTCGCACTCAGGATACGAACGCAGCGACCGCGCTCTTGGGTGTGGCGGATCGTCAGACCGACGTCACCGACATGGCGTTTGTCGGCGCGTTCGTCGTGATCGGCGCCCTGTTCGGCTCGCTGGTGCTCAAAGTGGGCGGAGTGCCGCTCACGCTGTCCACCGCCGGCGGAGCGCTCATCGCGGGAATCGTGGGCGGGTGGTTCCGGTCGGTGCGCCCCACCTTCGGACGCATTCCCACGCCAACCGTGTGGTTCATGAACTCGGTCGGCCTCAACATCTTCATCGCCATTGTCGGCATCTCCGCGGGCCCAGGGTTCGTCAACGGCCTGAAGACGCAGGGCATCGGCCTGTTCTTGTGGGGCGCCCTCGCCACCACGGTTCCACTGCTGCTTGGGATGTTCATCGCCAAGTACCTGTTCCGCTTCCATGACGCGCTCACGCTCGGCATCATCTCCGGGTCGCGCACCACGACGGCGTCGCTCGGACTGGTGTGCGATGCGGCGAAGAGCCAGGTCCCGGCGCTCGGCTACACCGTGACCTATGCCGTCGGCAACACGCTGCTGACCATCTGGGGCATGGTCCTGATCATGCTGCTCTCGTAACGACGAAGCCCCGAGGACACATTCATGGAACAGAATCTGAAGTATCAACAGTACGAGAAGCTCGGTCCGTTCGAGATCAAGGACTTCCTCGCCAAGGTGGCGACGAAGTCCGCGCAGGAATCGTCGCTCACGTATCTCAACGCCGGCCGCGGCAATCCGAACTGGGTCGCGACCGAGCCGCGCGAGGGGTTTTTCCTGCTTGGACAGTTCGCCGTCCTTGAGAGCAAGCGCGTGCTCGACCTGCCGCCTGGTGTCGGCGGCATGCCCAGGGCGAAGGGCATCGCCGATCGGCTGAACGCCTGGCTCGCGACGCACGAGGACATGCCAGGCGCGACATTCCTGCAACGGATGATGCCGTGGACGGTGAAGAAGTTCGGCTTCGATCCTGACAAGTTCGTCCATGAGCTGGTGGATTCGATCATCGGTGACCACTACCCAGTGCCGGACCGCATGCTGATGCACAACGAACAGATCGTCCACGAGTACTTGGAGTGGGCGATGTGCGGCCATCCGCATCCGAAGGGCACGTTCAAGCTCTATGCGGTCGAGGGCGGCACCGCCGCCATGTGCTACATCTTCAAGTCGCTGAAGAGCAATCGCATCCTCAATCAAGGCGATACGATCGCGCTCGGCGTGCCGATCTTCACGCCGTACCTCGAGATGGCGCACCTCGAGGACTACGACCTCCACTTCGTGTCGGTAAACGCGAGGCAGGGGAAGCAGTTTCAATATCCGGACGAAGAGCTCGACAAGCTCCTCGATCCGAAGATCAAGGCCTTCTTCGTCGTCAATCCCGGCAACCCGTTCGCGGTGGCGATGTCAGCGCCCACCATCAAGAAGATCGGGGACGTACTCAAGAAGCGGCCGGATCTGATCCTGCTGACCGACGACGTCTACGGCACGTTCGTACCGGGCTTCCGGTCGCTGATGGGAGAGTTCCCGAAGAACACCATCGGCGTCTACTCGTACAGCAAGTACTTCGGCTGCACCGGGTGGCGCCTGGGAACGATCGCCGTCCACGAGGACAACATCTTCGACGAGATGATCGCCAACCATCCCGAGCCGATCAAGAAACTGCTGGACAAGCGCTACGGCGGGCTCACGCTCGAACCGCGCAAGCTCGCCTTCATCGATCGCATTGTTGCCGACAGCCGCGACATCGCGCTGAATCACACCGCGGGCCTGTCGCTGCCGCAGCAGGTGATGATGACGATGTTCTCGGTGAGCGAGTTGATGGACACCAAGAAGGATTACCAGAAAGCCTGCCTGGGAATCGTCAAGAAACGCGTCGAGGCGACGATCGAGGGGCTGGGCATCGAGGTCGGCCCGAACCAACACTTCGATTACTACTACGGGCTGTTCGACTTCGACTTCTGGATGCGCAAGTACGCCGGCAACGACGTCGCGGAGTGGGTGAAGGCGAACGTCCATCCACTCGACATCGTGTTCCGGCTGGCCGAGGATCACGGCATCGTGCTGCTCAACGGCAGCGGCTTTGCCGCGCCGGACTGGTCGGTGCGGATCTCGTTCGCCAACCTGGACGATCACGTGTACGACGACATCGGCCGGGCGGTGCGCGCGATTGCGCGCGGCTACTACCAGGCGTATCAGGCCGCCACGGGCAAGACCGGCGCGCCGGAGGAAGTTGCGGTTCCCGTGGCGAAGCGGTAACTGCCGCGCGCTATTGCACCAAGGTTGGGATTGTCGCTGGCCCCAGCTATCTGCTGACACAGGGCAATCTCAATCAGTCGCGAGGCTCGGTGAGGACATGCGGCAGCGAATCAACGCGGTGTGCAGTCACGGTTAGGGTCTGGTATGAGCGACTTGGTAAACGCGATTCGCACCCATCCGGAGCTGGCGATCTTTCTCACGCTGGCGGCGGGCTTCGTGATTGGGCGGATCCGCATCGGGTCGTTCAAACTCGGGAACGTCGTCGGCACGCTCATCGCCGGCGTGCTGATCGGACAGCTGAACATCAAAGTCGATCCCACGGTCAAGGCGGTCTTCTTCTCGCTCTTCCTGTTTGCCACCGGCTATAAGGTCGGGCCGCAATTCTTTCGCGGCCTGAAAAAGAATGCGTTCACTCAGGTCATTCTCACGATCGTGTTCTGTGTGACGAGTCTGGTGACGACGGTCGTGGCCGCGCGACTGCTTGGCTACGACAGCGGGACGGCTGCGGGCCTCATGGCCGGGGCGTTCACCGAATCGACCGTCATTGGCACCGCAAGCGACACCATCGACCGGCTCGATCTGCCTGAGGCCGAGAAGACGCGACTGAAGAACAACATTCCTGTGGCCTATGCCGTCAGCTACCTGGTCGGCACAGGATTCGTCGTGTGGTTCTTGTCGGCGGCGGCTCCGCGTGTGCTCAGAATCGATTTGAAGGCAGAGGCCAAGAAACTGGCGGCTCTGGGGTCGTCAGTCGACAAGCCCACAGAGCAGGCTCACTTGGCATCCCAGGAATGGAGTATCCGCGCCTATCGCCTGGCCGCTGCCGCAACCGGCCCCACCGTGGCGGACTTCGAACGTTCGACGATCCCCGATCGTGTCTTCGTGGAACGGATCCGACGAGGTGTCGATCTCATTGATGCCACGCCGGAGACCATTCTGCGATCGGGCGATGTCGCCGCGATTGCGGCCCGTCAGAGAGTGGTACTCAGTGGGATCCTGCCGCTTGGAGAGGAAATCTACGACCCCGCGCTTCTCGAGTTTCCGGTCGTGACGCTCGACGCGGTGGTGACGAAGCGTGAGGCGGCGGAGCAACCGCTCTCGGTCCTGGACCAGAAATACGGGCGAGGCGTCGTCCTCGCGAAATTGATCCGCGGCGGCGAGGAAATCCCCTTCGATGCCGAGACCATCGTCAACCGTGGAGACCTTCTCCGGCTCGTTGGTGGAGCGCGGGATGTCGAGCGCGCCGGACGCGCGCTGGGCTACATCGAGCGTCCATCCAGTGAATCGGACATCGTGTTCCTCGGCCTGGGCATTGTCGTCGGCGGTCTCGTGGGACTGTTGACGCTCGATATCGGAGGGCTTCCGCTCACGCTGACAACGAGTGGCGGCGCGCTGATCATGGGCCTGGTCTTCGGCTGGCTGCGCTCGGTCTATCCGATCTTTGGCAGAATCCCGGAGCCAGCGCTCTGGATCTTCGACACCGTTGGGCTCGCCGTCTTCATCGGCATCGTCGGATTGACCGCGGGCCCCACGTTCGTGTCCGGGCTTCGCCAGACCGGGCCGAGCCTGTTACTCGTCGGGTTCATCGTCGCGGCCTTGCCTCACTTTATTGCGCTGCTCATCGGACGCCATGTCCTGAAGATGAACCCGTTGATCCTGCTGGGCGCCTGCGCCGGGGCGGGAACCGTCACCGCAGCGTTGCGAGCGATCCAGGACGAAGCCCAAAGCAAGATCCCAGTTCTCGGATACACCGTGCCGTACGCAATCGGGAACATCCTGTTGACGGCCTGGGGCCCGGTCATCGTCATGCTCACCAGGTAAGAGGCTGCCAGGGTCATCATGATCACCGCGACGGTCGATCGTCTGGAGACGTCGCTGCCGCTGGGATCGGACCCCGCCGACTTCTCACTCGTGCTCGGCGGCCCGCTCTACCAGCTGCTTCGTCGGTCGCATCTGGCCGACGATGCGCTGACGATGGTCCATCGACGCATTCTCGCCGGCGCCCTGATCACATGGCTGCCGCTGCTGCTGCTGTCGGCGTGGGAGGGGCGAGCATGGTGGGGCATCACAGAGGTTCCGTTTCTCCTCAACTTCGAAGTGCACGCGCGATTGCTCCTCGCGATGCCGCTCCTCATCGTGGCGGAGCTGGTTGTCCACGTTCGCATGCGTCGAGCGTTGTTGCAGTTCCTTTCGCGCGATCTGATTCGCGCCGCCGACGTCCCCCGCTTCAACGCCCTCATCGGATCGGCGATGGGTCTGCGGAATTCGTTGACCGCCGAGCTCACTCTCGTTGTGCTCGTCTACGGCGTCGGCATCTTCGCGCGCAACTACATCTCCGTCGACGCGAACACGTGGGCGGAGGCGGAACGCGTCTCTGGATTCACCAACCTGTCCCTCGCCGGCTGGTGGCAGACGCTGGTGAGCGTGCCCATCTTCCAGTTCCTGCTCCTGCGCTGGTATTTCCGCTTGTTCATCTGGATCCGTTTTCTCTGGCAGGTGTCGCGCATCGAGCTCCAGCTCGTGCCGACCCATCCCGACCGCGCGGGCGGACTGGGATTCCTCGCCAGTATCGTCAACGCCTTCAGTCCGCTGCTCCTCGCGCACGGGGTGTTGCTGGCCGGCCTGATCGCCGATCGCATCTTCTTTGTCGGAGCGACGCTCCCGCAGTTCACCGTGGAGATCGTTGCTGTCGTCGCGGCGCTCGTGTTCCTGGTGCTGAGCCCGCTCATTGTGTTCGGCGGACAGCTGGCACGCGCCAAGCGCGTGGGCCTCCGCGAATACGGCGTGTTTGCGCAGCGCTACGTCAAAGCGTTCGACGCGAAGTGGATCCACGGCGTCCGAGAGCCGGACGAACCGCTGGTGGGCAGTGCCGACATCCAGTCGCTGGCCGACATGGCCAACACCTTCGACGTGATCCGGACCATGCGGTACGTCCCCTTCGCGAAGGAGACCATCTTCCAGTTGGGAATCGTCACGCTGGTACCGCTGCTGCCATTGACGCTGACGATGATCTCGTTCGAGGAGCTGGTGAAGCGTCTGTTGAGCGCGGTGTTCTGAACCAGCCGCGCGTCGCTGTCAGGAGATCCATCCACACCCGCGCCGCGGGCCAGGACCACGCGAACGGCCGTGCCGCGGCCCGGTTCCCAACGACACGCCAAAGGCTCACCGCATGCTGAGACGTCCTGACGACCGCTGGTAAGGAAATAGGGCCGTCAACACCGCCGTCAACACTTGCGCGAGTCGAGCGCATGGTCCCCTGTTTGCAGCCCCGTCCTTCGTGCGCGACCCGATCTCGGTGTCGCGTCGCTTGTGGGAGTTGGCATGCGCTGAGTCAAGGCGCACGGTTTCGAGGGTGATGTATGAACGCACGCGTCGGGAGACTGCTCTGGCCGGCCATGGCGTGGTCGGTCCTGAGCGCGATCGGTCTGGCTCAGTCCCCTACTCAGACGCCAGCCTCCGAAGTGACCTCCCGCGCCGTCAAGGCGATCGGCTATCAGGTGCGTGGTGGCGACACGACCGTTGATCTGAAGGGCACCCTGCTCGGTGCCGGCGCACACGGCGAGGCAAAGGTGGAAGCCACGCCGTCGGTGACGAAAGTCGAGGCGACGATCAGGAAACTCAGACCACCCACCGATGTCGGCACCGAATTTCTGGCCTACGTCGTCTGGGCGGTCTCTCCGGAGGGTCGTGCGATCAACCTTGGTGAGATTCGCCCGAACCAGGATGGACACGCCGCGCTGAAAGCGACCACTCAGTTGCAAAGCTTCTCGCTGTTCGTCACGGCCGAGCCGTACCCGGCGGTGCGGCAGCCAAGCGAGATGTTGATTCTCGAAAACGATATTCGGGAGAACACCAAGGGACGCCTCTTCATCGTCGACGACTACAAGCTGATGAAGCGCAGTCAGTACCAGAAGCTGGTCAACCCGCTGGCGCTGTCGCTGGATCTGAAAAATGTTCCGATCGAAATGTACCAGGCCCGCAACGCCGTGGACATTGCCAAGTCGCGCGGCGCCGGCAAGTACGCGCCGGAGATCCTCTCGAAGGCCCAGGGGGGCCTCGACCTGGCCGAGAACGCGCTCGTCAAGAAGGCCAACACGAAAGAGGTCATCACCCTCGCACGTCAGGCGACGCAGGCCTCAGAAGATGCGCGTGCTGTGACGGCCGAGCGCGTGGAAGCTGAACGCATCGACAACGAGCGTGCGGCGGCCGCCGCGCAGGCGAAGACGATCGCAGAAGCCAAAGCCGCAACTGACGCCGCGGTGGCGAAGGAGCGGGCGGATCAGGACGCGAAGCTGAAGGCGGATCTCGCAGCCGCGCGCGAGGCGCAGCTGAAGGCAGAGGCGGCGACTCGGGAAGTCCAATTACAGGCAGAAGCCGCCACGGTTCGTGATGCTGCGGCGAGAGCCGAGGCCGAAGCCGCGGCGAGGGAAGCCAGCGCCAGGGGCGAGGCCGAACGTGCCAGGCTGGCGGCCGAGACCCTGCGCGCGCAGTTGCTCGATCAGTTCAATCGAATCCTCGAAACGAAAGACACAACGCGGGGCCTCGTGATCACGATGGCCGACGTGTTGTTCGATACCGGGAAATTCGATCTGCGTCCGCCCACACGTGAGGCGCTCGCGCGGCTTTCCGGCATCGTCCTCGCGCACCAGGGCCTGAAGCTCGAAGTGGAAGGACACACGGACAGCACCGGCAGTGACGCGTTGAATCAGACCTTGTCCGAGCAGCGAGCCGGAGCCGTGCGCAGTTACCTCGTGCAGCAAGGGCTGGCGGGCGACTCGATCACCGCCCTCGGTCTCGGCAAGACCATGGCGATCGCAGACAACGACACGGCGGCGGGGCGGCAGAAGAACCGCCGCGTGGAGCTGATCGTGTCGGGTGAAGTCATCGGCGTCAAGATCGGCAACTAGTGCGGGTGAATCCGCCGATGCCGCAACCGAGGAGCAGAACATGAATCGCGTGACCATGTCAGCGGTGTTGACGATGTTGATGGTTGGCGCTCCAGCGTGGGCCCAGGACAAATCAGCGGGACAGGAAGTTCGTCCCGCCATTACGACGTATTGGGGCGATACGGGACTGTGGTTCGTTCCGACTGCGGAGATCCTCAAACCGACCGGTTGGGCGTTCGGCGCCTACCGCACCGAGCAGGATTTCAAACAGGGATCCAGTGACGTGTCGTACTACCCGCTCACGTTCGCGATCGGCGCCGGCAAACGCATGGAGATCTTTGGCGCCATGCGTACCGTGACGGCGGTCGATCGCGACACGCGTCCGCTCTTCAGCCCCGGAACACCGGACACCGGCGGGGTGATCAACGAGTATCCGTTCGTCCGAGAGGACTGGACGGGCAGTCACTTCGGGGATGTGTACGTCGGGGCGAAGTTCAACCTGATGTCGGAGCACCGGCGTCAGCCGCTCGCCATGGCGTTTCGAGCGACGGTCAAGGTGCCGACTGCCAGCGAGGACAATGTGGGCACCGGTCAGTTCGACTACTTCGGCGATCTGATTCTCAGCAAGGAGGCCAGCCGCGCGGTCGAGTTGAGCGGCTACGGTGGCTTTGCGCTCCGTGGCGACCCGACTGGCGTGAGCCTCTCCGACGGTCTGCGATGGGGCGTCGGGGCGGCATTCGGCGCACGATCGAGCATTCGATTCACGACCGAGCTGTACGGGGAAGCCCCGTTCGACTCGGCAGTCGTGATCTCCCCAGGCGCGATCACCGGCGCCGACGGCTCGATTCCCCCGTCGTCGACGGAGCTTGATTCGCGGGTCAACGCCGCCGCGGGCATCACGTGGCAGCACCCGAGCGGCATGTTGATCGGCATCGGGACGACGTATCGCTTTGGCATCGAAGGGCGTTCCGGAGTGGGGCTGCAACTGCGTCTCGGTTTCCACAGCGGCGTGAGCATCTTCACGCCGCAGCCGCTGCCGTCGCCACCGGGACCGCCTCGCGTCGAGGTTGCGGAACCGGCACCTGCGCCCGTCGTCGAAGCTCCAAAGCCCGCGCCGCTTCCTCCGCCAAACCGCCCGCCGACGGTGCGCGCGCAGTGCGACCCCTGCCGCGTCGAAGTCGGACAGACACTCACGCTTCGCGCGACCAGTCAGGATCCGGATGGTGATGCCGTCAGTGCTCGCTGGTCGGTGCCATCAGGCACGATCGTCGACACGCGAGCGGCGACGACGCAATGGCGGGCGCAAACGGCGCCCGGCAAAGTCGCGCTCACCGTCACCGCCGACGACGGCCGCGGCGGAACGGCATCGGATACGGTGACGATCGACGTGGCCCCGCTGCGCGTGCTCGCCGATGTCCAGTTCGACCTCGACAAGGCCGTGCTTCGCCAAGATGCGCTGGGCACGTTGACGGCGGCGTTGAAGGCAATGAACGACGTGCCCTCGATGCATCTTCACATCGAGGGATACACCAGCCCGGAGGGCAGCGCCGAGTACAACAAGGCGCTTGGAGAGAGACGCGCACGGGCGGTCCAGGACTACCTGACGAGCCACGGCGTCGCTCCCGGGCGGCTGACGATTACGAGCTATGGCGAAGAGCGCTTGAAGTACGACACCACACAGGAAGCGACCCGTCAGCTCAATCGCCGTGCGGCGCTGATCGTTGACGACGACGACCGCTAAGCGGTCGGCGGCAGGCGCGGTTCGAGAGGGCCGCGCTGTGGATGGCGCAGCCGAGCACGGGTGTGCTCGGCTGCGCCGCGGCTCACACGCTGATTCGATAACGCCCCACCAGCGCGGTCACGTCGTCGGTGCTTCCGGAATTGGCGGCGAGATCCAGCAGCGCCTGACACTGCGCGTCAGGCGTGTGGTTCGCCCGGAGTGCGTTGGCGATACGCGCGTCGTCGGCCACGTCGGTCAGTCCGTTCGTGCACAAGAGCACGACGTCGTTGTCCATCAGGCCGCAGCGTTCGACATCGATTCTGCGCGCGCCCGTGCCGGTCCACCCGAGTGCCTGCGTCACGATGTAATGTGTATCGCGTGCGGCCCCCGCCACGTCGACCATCACCGCACTGCCGTGTCTATGGCTCACGGTGTGGTCGCGCGTCAATTGCATCAGCTGGTTATCGCGAAACACGTATGCGCGCGAATGTCCGACGTGCGCATAGAACAAGTCGGAGCCGGC
>Ga0075425_100000167_pt1 | contig 57320 bp, 50 predicted proteins | sample SoiMethybrSBSTD4_FD_75300 | JGI IMG/M metagenome (GOLD analysis project Ga0075425, IMG submission 75300) | Bulk soil microbial communities from a Populus tree surrounding site in Tennessee, USA - Soil MetaG P. TD hybrid SBSTD4 | ecosystem: Environmental > Terrestrial > Soil > Tree plantation... | reverse complement strand
TCCGTCGCCGGCGTCGACGACGACTTCAAACGCGCCGCGGAAAAGGCAGTCGCTCCGATTCAATCTCGCTGGCTGCCGCGCGACAACGCATCGATCGAGATGGCGGCGTTGATTCCGCGCGATCGAATCGAAGCGGTGCGTTCGTCGGGCGAGCAGTTGAAGCGCGACTTTCCTCGCGTACCATTTCTCCTCTCCGGCCCGTGGCCGTTGGAAGTCTTCGCCAATGCTGATCGCGAATGAAGAAGACGAGCTGCGCGACGCGCTGACGTTCACCGACTCGGTGATCCCGGAGCGCATCTCCGCCGATCCAGAGATCATCGAGAACGGTTTGGCGCGGCTCGTGTTGTCGATCATCGAGCTCATTCGCCGTCTCCTCGAGAAGCAAGCCATCCGACGAATGGACGCGGGCAATCTGAGCGACGAAGAGATCGAGCGGTTGGGCAACGCGCTGATGAAGCTCGAAGAGAAGATGGACGAGCTCAAGCGTGTGTTCGGATTGAGCGACGACGATTTGAACTTGAAGCTCGGACCGGTGAAGACGCTGTGATATTTTCCGACACACATGGCCATTGAGCAGCGACAACCGCAAGGGCTCGTCGATATCCTCGACAAGATCCTCGACAAGGGTCTCGTCGTGGCCGGCGACGTCAAGGTCTCGCTCGCCAACGTCGAGCTGCTCACCATTCAGCTTCGCCTCGTCATCTGCTCGATCGACAAGGCGGAGGCGATCGGCATCAACTGGTGGCGCTCCGATCGTTTTTACTCAGCCGATACACGCGTCCTTGGCCAGCCGGGAGAGATCGACGAGCTGAAGACGCGGATCAACGAACTCGAATCAGAATTGAGATCGCGCAGGAAAGGCAGGTAACCGATGGCAGTCGAACGCGCACCAGGCGGCACTAGTCTCATCGATGTCCTCGACCGAATCCTTGATAAAGGCATCGTCGTCGACGCATGGGTGAGAATCTCGCTCGTCGGCATCGACCTGATCACCGTTGAAGCACGCGTCGTCATCGCGTCGATCGATACGTACCTCAAGTACGCAGAAGCAGTCGGCATCACGTCGACGGTCGCACGTCCGACGCTCGGCGAAGGCAGCGGAACCGGATCACCGTCCGGCTCCGCGGCGCCAGCCGGTGCGGGACGCGTTTAACGCTTCGCGCGGCATGAGGCATGAGCAATGAGGCATGAGATTCCTCTCATGCCTCATGCCCCTTCGCTCATGCCTATTTCTTTAGCCATTGATCGAACCAATCTCCGACGGTTTGATACCAGAGCCGCGAATTCTGCGGCTTGAGAATCCAGTGGCCCTCGTCCGGAAACACGACGAGCTTTGACGGGACGCCGCGACGCTGCAGCGCGGTGAAGAGCTCGAGGCCTTGATTGACCGGGACGCGGAAATCGAGCTCGCCTTGCGTGACGAGCGTCGGCGTCTTGAAGTTCTTCACGAAGTTGTTCGGCGACCACTTCGCGTACAGCTCCGGGTTGTCCCACGGATTGCCTTTGAACTCCCACTCGGGAAACCACAACTCTTCGGTCACGCCGTACATCGACACGAGGTCATAAACGCCGGCGTGTGAGACGAGCGCTTTGAAGCGATCGGTGTGGCCGAGGAGCCAGTCGACCATGTAGCCGCCGTAGGAGCCGCCGGCGGCGCCGAGGCGGTTGGCGTCGACGTTGGGAAGCGCGGCGAACATGTCGACGCCGCTCATGATGTCGGTGACCACTTTGCCGCCCCAGTCACCGGAGATGTCTTCGACAAACTTCTGACCGAAGCCGACCGACCCGCGCGGGTTCGGCATCAGGATCATGTAGCCGCGCGAAGCGAAGATCTGCGGGTTCCAGCGGTAGCCCCACGAGTTGCCCCACGCGCCTTGGGGCCCGCCGTGAATGAGCACGATGCCCGGATATTTTTTGCTCGGATCGAAATTCGGCGGCTTCACGACGAAGCCCTGCACTTGCGCCCCTTCTGCGCCGGTCCACGTTCGCGACTCGGTGGTGCCGACGGAAACGGACTGCATCAGCGCATCGTTTTCGTGCGTGACTGCGGCGCGACGCTCGCCGGTGAGCGACCAGATTTCCGCCGGATTCGTGAGCGTCGACCAGGCGTAGTAGATCGTCTTGCCGTCGCGCGAGATCGCGGGCGCGTCCGCGGAGCCGAGAGTGGTGAGCTGCGCGGTCTTGCCGTCGATCCCGATGCGATAGAGAACGTTCTCGCCTTTCAGCGGCGCCACGACGATGAGCGACTTCGAGTCGGGAGCCCACGTCATCGCCTCGATCCAATCGGGGAATGACTCGGCGATGCGCGACGACGTCTTCGTGGCGCGGTTGTAGAGCCACAGCTCCCACAGATCGGATTCGTACCCGCCGCGCGACTGCGAGCGGTAGGCGATGTACTTGCCGTCCGGCGAATATTTCGGCGCGGTGTCTGCGCCCTTGCGCGTGGTGATGCGCGCGATGTCTCCGCCGGCGATCGGAACGAGGAAGAGATCGGCGTTCGTCGAGAGCTCGGGATGCTCGTCGCTGTTGCGCGCGAAGACGAGCTCGCGCGAGTCGGGCGAGACGTCGAACTCGTCGCCGCCGCCGACCGAGAACGGCGGCGCGTCGAATGCGCCGGGCGTGAGATCGCGCGGCGCTCCGTCAAGTGGGACGAGCATGATGTGCGAGCGCGTCGGCTCCTGCCACGCTTTCCAGTGGCGATAGAGCAGCGACGTCGCGATGTGCGCCGTCGTCGCTTCCGGCGCCGTTCCGTCGGGATTGACGTCGGAGACGGCGACGACTCCCGATCCGTCCGGCAGCCATTTCACGCTTCCCGCGCCGCCTTGCAGATTCGAGATCTTGCGCGTCGCGCCGGTGGCGACGTCCCACAAATAGATCTGCTTTGCGGCGCCGTCGCGATTGGAGACGTACGCGATCGTCTTTCCGTCGGGCGACCATGCCGGACCTTCGTCCTGCTTCGTGCCTTCGGTGATCTGGCGCGACGCTCCTCCGCTCGAAGGAACGAGATAGATCGCGCTCTTGCGCATGTTGTTCGCGAGATCGATCGTCGATGCGTCGTACGCGATCCACTTTCCGTCCGGCGAGAGCTGCGGCGCGCCGACGCGGCGCACGGCCATCAAGTCATTGAACGAGAAGGGATGAGTCTGCGCGACGGCGGACGTCGCGAGAAGCAGCAGGACGGCGAAGATCGTTTTTCTGCATTCTGCATTTTGCATTCTGCATTTCCTCACTTGATGTATCCCAACGATTTCAGATTCTCGTAGTACTCCTGATCGACTTTCGCCGTCAGTGATGTGGCGTTGCGTGGACCGTACGTAGCGATGCGTGGCTCTGCTTTCGTCGCCAGCGCGCGTCCGGGCATTTCGTCGCTCGCCGGAAATCCGAGCATGGACAGCAGAGTCGGCGCGACGTCGAACACTCTCGCGTTACCCGGCAAGTCGAACGTTGCGGCGACGACGGCGTGACCGCTTTGGCGATCGCCGGGGAGTCCGACGATGACGACGTCGAAGCCGCGCCGCTGCAGCTCGCGAATGACTGACGCGACGCCGTCGAGGATGTGCACCGACGCCACGACGCGTTGCGACGCATCGAGCGGCAGTCGATTGAGCACGACGTCGAGCGCCGGCAGATAGACGGTTGCGAACTGCGGATGATCGCGATCGATGGCGTCGAAGAATCGCTTCGACGCGGTGGCGTCGACTTTCTCTGCATCGCCGCGCGCCGCGGAGAAGATCGTCTCCTGCCCGATCGAGTCGAGCACGCCGAAGTGTCCGCTCTCGCTCGTCCACCAATTCACCGCGACGCTCGGAACGCCGCGCGCCGCGACGATCTCCCAGACGTAATCGCGGCGCCGCACCGTCGGCGGCAGCGGCTCGCGACGCGCCACGTTGCGAAGTACGACGTCGTCGCGCGACACGCTTTGAATCAGATGGGCTCCGCGCGCGAGGCGAATGCCGTCGACGGCGCGTACGCCGTGGAGCGCCGTCGCCACGCCGGTTCCCACCGTGGCCCATCGCTCGGTTGTCGACTCGCCGCCGATTCGCGGCGCAGGAACGTGTCCCGTGCGCGGTAGCGGCAGCGAGATCATCATCTCGTCCGTCAGACCGTCGACGGCGACGAGCGCGACACGGCGCTGCGTCGGCGTCGTCACGACCTGAATCGGTGTCGCGCTCGCGCGTTTCTCCTGCGCGGCGTACGCCGGCAGAAACAGCAAAGCCATCAGGAGCGCGGCGGCGATCGTGATCGGCACCGTTCGCGGCTTGCGATGAATGGCGGGCACGCGCTGGAGCTCGTAGATCGAGAACGACAGCAGCGCGGCGGAGACGACGATCGTCGCGACGAGGAAGAAGACGAGCACGAACGCGAGTCCGATGGCCAGCTCGAGGAGCGGAGGCGGCGTGTCGAAGCGATCCCACCAAATCGCGATCGGCAGTGTCAGAAGGATTGCAGCGGCGATGGAGATTGCCAGCAGCGTGCGCGGCGTGTCGATGGCGATCTCCGGCCGCAACTTCAGCACGAGGGCGATGACGATGATGAACGCGAACGCGATCCACACACCGGCGGCGAAATAAAGGAGCGCCAGTTGCAACGTCTCCCAGGCGGTCAGAGGATGATTGCGAACGAGCATGATGGCGACGAGCGGCAGCGCGCCGAAGAGCGCGATCACCGCCGCCGCTTTCAGCGCGACGACAGCCAGCTCGACCCAGAACGCGCGCGAGCTCCACGGATCGAGCGCAAACCATCGCTCGATTCCATGCGTAAGGTAGCCGCGGTCGCGGAGTTGGCGGCGCAGCTCGTCGACAGACACACGCGTATCGTAATTGGGTTGCCGAGTTACCCGTAAACTGCCGAGTCCACATGTCCGAGGACAAGTCCCGCCGAAAGCTGCTGCCGCGAATCGTCTCCACCGTGATCGTGGCGATCGGCGTCGCGCTTTTGAAGCTCAAGGCATTTCTCGTCGCGCTGTTCGTGAATCCATTCGAAGGATTCGGCGCCGCGCAATACGCGATCGCCGGCGGCTCGATGGTCGTCACCATCGCTGCCTACGCGACGAAATTTCGCCTCGGACTCGTCGTCGGCTTCGTTCTCGTCACGCTCATTCACGAGATCGGACACGCCGTCGTCATCCGGGCCAAAGGCCTTCGCGCCGGATTCATGGTCTTCATTCCGTTCATCGGCGGCGCGGTCACGCTGAAAGATCAGCCGCGCTCCGCGTATGACGATGCGCAGATCGGACTGGCGGGGCCGATCGCCGGCACCGCCGCGTCGCTCATCGCATTGCAGATCTTCAAGTGGAGCGGCAATCCGCTCTATCTCTTCATCGCCTTCACCGGTTTCGTGCTCAACCTCGTCAACCTGCTTCCGATCGGACTGCTCGACGGTGGCCGCATCTCCGCCGCGATCACGAAATGGATGTGGCTCTTCGGCGGCGGAGTGCTCGTCTACAAAGCGATCAAGCAGCCGAATCCGCTCATCTTTCTCATCCTCATCCTCGCGGCATTTCAGGTTTACGCATCGATCGTTCGCGAGAAAGAAGACAAAGCGTTCTACGACGTCACGGTGGGCCAGCGCGCCGGCGTCGCCTTCTTCTACTTCGCGCTCGTCACGTTCCTCGGGCACCAGACGTACATGGCGCTCGATCGCATGGCGATGATCACGAAGTAAAAAAACGGCCGGCCCTTTCGGACCGGCCGCTTCGGAGAAATGGATGCTCGTTGCTAGTGGCCGACGCTGCGGCCTTTCGTCGGTGTGACCTTCACCGTCACGGTGCTCAGCGTCGTGTTGCCGCTGAAGTCCGTGGTGGCGACGGTGATCGTGTAGACGCGATCGACGCCGCCTGTGCGCTCCGCACGCAGGTTCGCGGTGAGCGCGCCGGTGATTTCCCAATCGGCCGCGGTGTTGCCGTCGCCGATGCCGTTGACCGGCTGATTCGACGAGATCGAGACGATCGTCGACGTCGGATTCGGATCGACGAGATCGGTCGCGCTGACCGACACCGTCACTGCCGTCATCTTGTGATTGTCGGGCCAGAGGATCGACGGCGACACGGTGATCGATGTAACCGTCGGCGGCGTCGTGTCGACGACCTTCACGTTGAACGTGCCATGGCCGGTGTTGCCGTGCGAATCGGTCGAGCTGCACGAGACGACGTGCGTGCCGAGCGAGAAGAGCGAGCCGGACGGCGGAGTGCAGGTGACGGAGGTGCTGCCGTCGACGAGATCGGTCGCGGTCACCGTGAAGTTGACGGTGGCGCCCGCGGCGCTCGTCGCTTCCGCAGTGATGTCGGCAGGAACGTGGACGGCCGGCGGCGTCGTGTCGACGACGGTCACGTTGAACGAGCCGGTGCCGATGTTGCCCGCCGTGTCGGTGGCGCTGCACTGCACGAGCGTCGTGCCGAGGGCGAACTGCGAGCCGGACGGATGATCGCAGTTGATCGCAATCTGTCCGTCGGTGTCATCCACCGCCGTCGCGTTGTACGTCACGATCGCGCCGGCGGCGCTGGTCGCTTCGGCGGTGATGTTGCCAGGGAGGAAGAGCACCGGCGGCGTCGTATCGGCGACGACGGTGATCGTGAAGCTCTTCTGCGTGAAGTTGCCGGCGTAGTCGACCGCGGTGCACTGAACGGTCGTCGTAGTGCCGACGACGAGCGTCGAGCCGGACGGCGGAATGCAGGTGATGACCGGATGCTGATCGACGATGTCCGTCGATTCAGTGTTGAACACCGGATGCGTGCTGGCCGTCGTGAAGTTCGCCGGCACGGTGAGCGTCGGTGCCGTCGTATCGACGACGGTGATGTTGAACGCGCCGGTCGTCGTGAGGAAGTTGCGCGTCGCGGTGCAGACGACGTTCGTGGTGTTGATCGGATACGTCGCGCCCGAGACGTGATCGCACGCCACGGTCGCGTCGGGATCGGTGCTCACGGTGAAGAAGACCGCAGCGCCATCGGGGCCGGTCGCTTCGACGTTGATGTCCGCCGGGAGAGTGAGCGGCGGCGGCGGCGTATCGCTGATGACGACATGGAACGAGCCGACGGCGGTGTTGCCGTGCAGATCGCTCGCTTCGCAGGTCACGATGTTGTCGCCCGCATCGAACGTCGAGCCGGACGCCGGCGAGCAGGTCACCGGCCGCACGCCGTCGATGTTGTCGAGTGCGGTGGCGGAGAACGTCACGACCGGATTCGGACTGGTCACGAGTATCGGAATGGTCAGCACGGGCGGAGTGGTATCGGCGACGAAGACTTCGAAGCTCGCGTGAGCGGAGCCGAAGCTGTCGGTCACCGAGCACGAGACGAACGTCGAACCGAGGGGGAAGAGATCGCCGGAGTGATGATCGCAAGTCGGCGTCTCCGGGATTCCTCCTGCGCTCTGTGCGGAGACGAAGAAGAAGACGTTCGCGCCGTGCACGCTCGTCGCTTCCGCGATGACGAATTCGGGAGCGAAGATGACCGGATCTCCGACCACCGGCACTTCGATGACGTCGAACGATCCGCCGGTGAGGTGGCGCACGCCGGTGTCATCGGTCGCGTCGACGGTGATGTCGTAGTGACCCGGCGTGGCCGCGACGACGATCGGAATCGTCAGCTGAATGAACTCGGACAACGCTTCCGGAGCATCGACGCTGAACTGAACGCCGTTCGTGCTCGAGAAGTTGACGGTTGTTGCAACGTTGCCAGCCAGGCCCGATCCGAAGATCGTCATTTCGGTTTCGGCGGTCGTCGCCGAGATCGAAGATGGCGAGACGCTTGTGATCTCGGCGAAAGCGGCAGATGTGAATAGACAGAGAAGTATCCCCAGAAACACCAATCTTGCTGAGCGCATGAAGTAAATTATGCTCCTTCCCCGGTTCGCTGTATATCCGTCCTCAAAGCAACCCGAGCCGTGATGGGGATCACACTTTCGGTTCGCGACGGAAGTGAGCGGCGAAAATCACTGTTTCTGATAGGCTAACAGCTTCTGTTATGGGGATTTACTTCCTGATTGCCGTCGCGCTCAGCGCCATGTCCGTCGTGACCGAAGTGCAGGTCGCGCGGCCGGCCTGTGCAACGGTGGCGAGCGTCCGCGCCGAGCGGCGAAATATTCGCCTGGGACGGCGGACGCCGTCGTCGGCTGGCCGCGCGACAGCGCGGCTTTCGCCACGCCGGGCGGATGGGGGCATCCGCCCCTACGAGCGTCTCACCGCCTCCGCCCCCCGCGCCCCCTCCTTCGCCTGCTGAGCGTTTCTCTCCTTCCGCTCGCAGTCTCGTTTTTTGCTAGGAAATCACCATGATCGACAAAGTACTCACAGCCATTTTCGGCTCGAAGCACGAGCGCGACGTCAAGCGCATGCTGCCGATCGTTCAACAGATCAACGACCTCGAGCCCGAGGTTCAGGCGCTCAGCGACGACGGCCTCCGCGCCAAGACCCAGGAGTTCCGCGACCGCCTTCGTCCATTCGTCGAGGCGGTCGACAACGCGAAGAAGGAAGTGCCGCGCGACGAAAGCGCGGTCAAAGCCGCGCAGCAGGATCTGCAGGACGCGCTCGAAGATCTACTCCCTGAAGCGTTCGCCGTCTGCCGCGAAGGCGGAAAGCGCGTGCTCAACATGCGGCATTTCGACGTCCAGCTCATGGGCGGCATCGTGCTGCACCGCGGCAAGATCGCGGAGATGAAGACGGGCGAAGGAAAAACGCTCGTGGCCACGCTTCCCGTCTATCTCAATGGACTCACCGGACGCGGCGTGCACGTCGTCACCGTCAATGATTACCTCGCGCGCCGCGACTCCGAGTGGATGGGCCGCCTCTACACGTTCCTCGGCCTCACCGTCGGCGTGATTCAGAACCCGCACGGCGATCGCGAGCGGCAGCTCGCTTATCGCTGCGACATCACCTACGGCACGAACAACGAGTTCGGCTTCGACTATCTCCGCGACAACATGAAGTTCGATCTCGAGTCGATGGTGCAGCGCGATCCGGTCTACGCGCTCGTCGACGAAGTCGACTCCATCCTCATCGACGAAGCGCGCACGCCGCTCATCATCAGCGGTCCGTCGGAAGAATCGGTCGACAAGTACTACAGCGTCGATCGCATCATCCCGCGCCTCGTCGAAGAGGATTACCAGATCGATGAGAAGCAGCACACCGCGGTGCTCACCGAAGAAGGCGTCGCGCACGCGGAGAAGCTGCTCAACGTCGAGAATCTCTACGACCCGGCGAACATGGACACGCTACACGCCGTGCAGCAGGGACTCCGCGCGCACAAGCTCTACAGGCTCGACGTCGACTACGTCGTCAACGACGGCGAAGTGATCATCGTCGACGAGTTCACGGGACGTCTCATGCCCGGCCGCCGCTGGTCCGACGGTCTGCATCAAGCGGTCGAAGCGAAAGAGGGAGTGAAGATCGAAGCGGAGAACCAGACGCTCGCGACGATCACGTTCCAGAACCTCTTCCGCATGTACGAGAAGCTCGCCGGCATGACCGGCACCGCCGATACGGAAGCGGCGGAGTTCGACAAAATCTACAACCTCGAAGTCGTGGTCATCCCGCCGAATCGTCCGATGATCCGCAACGACATGGGCGATCTCGTCTATCGCACCGAGCGCGAGAAGTTCGGCGCCATCACCGAAGAGATCAAGGAGAAGCACGCGGCCGGACAGCCGACGCTCGTCGGAACCATCTCCATCGAAAAATCGGAGCTCGTCTCCGCGCACCTCAAGCGACAAGGCGTTCCGCACGTCGTGCTCAACGCGAAGTATCACGAGCGCGAAGCGGAGATCGTCGCGCAGGCCGGACGCAAAGGGGCCGTCACGATCGCCACGAACATGGCCGGTCGCGGAACGGACATCCTCCTCGGTGGCAATCCCGAGTTCCTCGCCGCGCAGAAGACGAAAGAGATCACCGATCCGAACGAGAAGAAGAAGATCGAAGACGAGATACGCGAGCAGTGGAATCGCGATCACGACGAAGTGATCCGCCTCGGCGGCCTGCACATCCTCGGCACCGAGCGCCACGAGTCGCGCCGCATCGACAACCAGCTTCGCGGCCGCTCCGGACGCCAGGGCGATCCCGGCTCATCGCGCTTCTATCTCTCGCTCGAAGACGATCTGATGCGCATCTTCGCCTCCGATCGCATCTCCGGCCTCATGCAACGCCTCGGCATGGAAGAAGGCGTGCCGATCGAAGCGGGCATGGTCACGCGCGCGATCGAGCGTGCGCAGAAGCAGGTCGAAGGACGCAACTTCGAAGCGCGCAAACATCTCCTCGAATACGACGACGTGATGAACAAGCAGCGTGAGTCGATCTACACGCTGCGCCGATCCATTCTCGACGGACGCGAAGGGAAGGACTACATCGTCAACGCCGCCGACGAGATCGTCGAGTTCCTCGTCGACTCGCACTATCCCGAAGACGCACGCGAGCATCCGAACGAGGCCGAGCTGAACGCCGAGCTGTTCGACTTTTTCGGCGTCGATCTGAAGTCGGCCGGCATCGATCTCGACACGATGCGCCGCGACGAAACGATCGAGCGGCTCAAAGAAGTGGTGAATCGCCGCTACGAAGAGAAGGAGTCGGCGGTCGGTCCCGACGCGATGCGCCTGCACGAGAAGTATCTGCTGCTGCAGGTCATCGATCAGCAGTGGAAGGATCACCTGCTCAACATCGATCACCTCAAGGAAGGCATCGGCCTCCGCGGCTACGGCCAACGCGATCCGCTCGTCGAGTACAAGAAGGAGTCGTTCGAGCTCTTCCAGGAAATGATGGAGCGCATCCAGGATCGCGTCGTCAAGTTCCTCTGGAAGATCGAAGTCGTCGTCGAGCGCGAAGAGAGACCAAGACAAGTGATGCCCACGCCGCCGCGGCAGCAGCCGATGTTCTTCTCCGGCTCGCCCGGCGCCTCCGCGCCCGCGCCGGTGAAGCGCGACGCGAAAGTGGGACGCAACGATCCGTGCCCGTGCGGATCGGGGAAGAAGTACAAGAAGTGCCACGGCGCGGCCGCATAGGTCGCGCCGTTTTGCAAACCGTAACTTGACTCTTCCACTCGCGCGCTCATAATCGCGCGGACTCATGTCTCGTATGCAGTGGACTTGCGCTTGTTGTTGTACCCGCTGAGCGCCCTTTCTCCGTCCGCCTGCATCTGAGTTTCTGAATCGAGTCGCCGACGCATTCGGCGAACGAGGCGAACATGAGCACAATCAAAGAAACGACCGCGCAGCGCGTTGAGCGTCTGAAATCCGAAAAGAATCCGTGGGAGGCGCTCGACGAGCTTCGCGCCTTCGCATCGAAAGGCCTCGACGCCGCGCCACCCGAGTGGATCGGCACGTATTTGCGATGGTGGGGCGTCTACACACAAGGCGACGGCGGCGGCGTCATCGGTGGACGCGGTGGAGTCGGCGCAGCCGCTCCGTACTTGATGCTGCGCATCCGTCTCACGAACGGACAGCTCACTTCACCGCAACTGCGTACGATTGCAGACGTCGCTGCGAAGTACGCGCACGGTCTGGCCGACATCACCGTGCGCCAGAACATTCAACTTCACTGGATCACGCTCGAGAATCTTCCTGACGTTCTCGACGCGCTCTGGCGCGCAGGACTGACGACGAAAGGCTCCTGCGGCGACGACACGCGCAACATCACCGGCTGCCCGCTCGCCGGCCGCGACGCCGCCGAAGTGATCGACGCATCGCCGCTCGCGCACGCGGCGACGCAGATGCTTGTCGGCAGCTCCGACTTCTACAACCTGCCGCGCAAGTTCAAGGTGTCGATCACCGGATGCCGCGCGTGGTGCTCGTATCCGGAGATCAACGACCTCGCCTTCACCGCGCGCGAGCGCAACGGCGAAATCGGATTCGCCGTCCGCATCGGCGGCGGACTCTCCGCCGATCCGCATCTGGCCGTTCCACTCGGCGTCTTCGTTCGCTGGGACGAGGTGCTGCCGGTGACGCGCGCAGTCGCGGAGATCTTTCGCGACGCCAGCGCGCTTCGCGAGCATCGCGATCGCGCGCGGATCAAGCATCTCATCACGCGCCACGGATGGACCGCGGAGCGATTCCGCGAGGAGATCGAGCGCCGCGCATCTCTCACGCTGACGCGCGACGACTCCGACGACGCGCCGAACGACGTCGTGCGCGATCACGTCGGCGTCTTCGAACAGAAGGAGAGCGGACTCGCCTACGCCGGCATCTCCGTCCTGCGCGGACGCATCACCGCCGCGCAACTCCACACCGCCGCTGCTGCCGCCGAAAATTTCGGTTCGGGACTGCTTCGCACGACGAACATGCAGAACCTTCTGATCGTCGACGTTCCCCATCACAACATCGAGCCGCTCCTCGGCACGCTCGCCGCCGCGAAGCTCTACACGACTGCATCGCCGTTCGCGCGCGGCGCCGTCGCCTGCACCGGCACCGAGTTCTGCAAGCTGGCCATCACCGAGACGAAGTCGTTCACGCGCTGGCTCGTCTCCGAGCTCGAAGAGCGCCTGCCGGAGTTCGACGACGCGCTGAAGCTCAACGTCACCGGCTGCCCGAACTCTTGCGGTCAACACTGGATCGCCGACATCGGCATCGAGGGGAAAAAGATTCGCGAAGGCGATCGCTTCATCGACGCGTACTACTTCTGCGTCGGCGGCGCAGTCGGCAAGCACGCCGCGATCGCGCGGCCGATCGGCTATCGCTGCACCGCGGCCGACGTGCCGAACGCGATCGAGTCGCTGCTGCGCGAGTACGAGCGGTCGCGATTGCGCGGCGAGAACCTTCGCCAGTTCCTGTCGCGCCACAGCAACGACGACATTCGCGAATTTCTCGGCGGACATCGCGACGTCGTCGCCGAGCGCGACCTGCCCGTCGCCGCGCCGCCGCATTCGATCGAAGTGTGAAGGAGATCGCCATGACGTACGCACATCCGAACGCAATCGAGCTCGACGCGCGCGGCGCGAGCGATGCCTGGCTCCTCGCCAACGGCGCGTTTGCGCCGCTCGACGGATTCCTCCGCTACGACGATGCGAAGAGCGTCGTCGAGTCGCTCGCCTTGAAATCCGGCGCGCTCTGGCCGCTGCCGATCCTTCTGCGCTCGTCGCAAACGAGCCTTCTCCGCCGCGGCGCGCGCGTGCCGCTGCGATTCCGCGAAGAAATCGTCGGTGCAATCACCATCAGCGAATGGTTCTCGATCCCGGAGAAGTGGACGCGACAGATCTTCGGCACCGACGACGAAGCTCATCCCGGCGTGACCGCCTTTCGCGGCGCGCCACGCACTGCGGTCGCCGGCAAGGTCGAATGGCTCGGCGCTGGATTCGACGGCCTCACGCCGGAGCAAACGCGCGGTGAGATTGCCTCGCGCGGCTGGACGACGACGGTGGCCTTTCAAACGCGCAATCCCATTCATCGTGCCCACGAGTACATCCTTCGCACGGCCCTCGAGACGCACGATGGCCTGCTCCTTCATCCACTCATTGGTGAGACGCGCGGCGAAGACATTCCCGCCGAGGTGCGCAATCGCTGCTACGAAGTGCTGATCGATCGCTACCTGCCGCGCGAGCGCGTGCTCTTCACGCCGTTCGATGGCTGGATGCGCTACGCAGGTCCGCGGGAGGCGCTGTTCCATGCGCTCGTGCGCGCGAACTTCGGGGCGACGCATTTTCTCGTCGGCCGCGATCACGCCGGTGTCGGCAACTACTACGGTCCGTTCGACGCCCAGTCGTTGCTGCGCAGCGTCGCCGACCGCTTGCCGATTCGCCCGATCTTCTTCGACGCGATCTTCCACTGCACGTTGTGCGACTCGCTCGCCACGCGGCGCACGTGCGCGCACGCGCCGGAAGGCCATCTCTCGCTGAGCGGCAGCGAAGTGCGGCGCCGCCTTCGCAGCGGCGAGTCCCTGCCGAAAGAGTTCACGCGGCCGGAGGTCGCGGAGATTTTGCGCGAGGCGCTGCATGCGTGAAGTCGTGATCGGTGTGTTGGGAGGCTTGCTCATCGGCGCGACCGGCGCCGGAACGGGATCATTGATCACGCCGCTGCTGATTCTTGCCGGACATTCGCCGGAAGCATCCGTGGCCATCGGAGTGGTGACGTTGTTCGTATCGAAGCTCGCCGGATCGCTGATGCATTCGCATCTCGGTCACTGGCCGGGTAAGCGTGCGCGTTTCGTGATCTTCGGCGGCGTCGCCGGCGCGATCGTCGTCGGAACCATCGTTGCGATTTTTCCTTCGTTGATCGTCAATCGCACCCGGCTACTCGTCGGCGCAACGCTGCTCGCCGGATCGTTCGCGCTCACGCTGGCGAGCCGGCGCCGCGATGATGGAGAAAAAGGCGTCGCGCCGAGTACGACGCTTCTCTTCATGACCGGCTTTTGCGTCGCGCCGGTCGTCGCCATCACGTCCGCCGGCTCGGGAAGTCTGTTGATTGCACTGCTGCTGCTCTTCACGTCGTGGCGCACTCGCGAGCTGGCGGCGATCAGCAACTGGTTCGGCTTGATCGTTGGCGCCATCGCATCGCTCATTCACTGGCAACTGCACACGTTCGATCCGCACCTGTTTGCGCTCGTCATCAGCGGTGTTCTGCCGGGCGTCGCCGGCGGCGTGCTGTTGTCCCGAACGATCTCGCGCCAATGTCTCACCTATGCCGTCTACCTCCTCACCCTCTACCTCGGCGCAGCGCTGCTGGCCTGAAAGGAATCGTCATGATCGAATCACTGAAAGCAGAGGATCTCGTTGCCTGGGCTCTACAGGAGTTCGGAGCCGATGCGGCGATCGCGTCGAGCTTCGGATTGGAAGACGTTGCGCTGATCGACATCGCATCGCGAACCGGTCTCGCATTCAACGTCTTCACTCTCGACACCGATTTTCTTTTTCCCGAGACTTACGCGCTCATCGATCAGTTGGAACAGCGCTATGGATTCACGACGCATCGTCTCCGCTCCGAGCTCACGCCACAACAACAGGCCGAGCGATTCGGCGACGAGTTATGGCGGCGCGATCCCGATGCCTGCTGCAATCTTCGAAAGGTTCTGCCGCTGAAGGCGAAGCTGTCGACGCTCGGTGCGTGGATTACCGGCGTTCGCCGCGACCAGGCGCCGACGCGGGCGAAGACGCGCAAAGTCGAATGGGACGCCAAGTTTCGCCTCGTGAAGGTCAATCCGCTCGCCGATTGGACTTGGGACGATGTGCGGTCGTACGTCGAGAACAACGACGTTCCCTATAACCCGTTGCACGATCGTGGATATCCAAGTATCGGCTGCACGTACTGCACGCGCGCGGTTGCGCCGGGTGAGGATTTGCGCGCCGGACGATGGGCGGGATCGGCGAAGACCGAGTGCGGACTGCACTCAGCGAGCTGCTAGCACGCTTTCGATCGTCGACTTCAGCGACTCGACGTTCGACGGATCGCGAATGAAATCGTCGGCGCGGAACTCGCTGCCGTCTTCGTTCGGCGCGACCGGCGCGCCGATCAGCACGATCTTCATGTCCGCGGTCTCGCTGCGTGATTTGAGGAGTTGCACGAGCGCGCGGCCGTCCATCTTCGGCATCTGCGTGTCGGCGAGAATGACGTCGGGCCTCTCCGTCATGGCGATGCGCAGCGCTTCGAGCCCGTCGGCGGCGGTCGTGACTTTGTAGCCGTTGCGCTCGAGCGCGCGCTTGGCGGTCGTGCGCAGCATGGCGTCGCGATGGATCAGCAGGACGCTGCGCTTCTTCGCCTCGCCGAGGTTGACGACAGTGAAGCCGTGCTCGGGCGGCGCCGACTTTTCGTCGAGCATCCGCTTGAGCTCCGCCATGCGCGAATTGAGATCGCGCACTTCCGCGCGCGCGGCCTCGCGCTCCATGAGCGCTTCGCCGAGATCGACTTCGTGATCGCTGGCGAGATGAGTGACGATCGTGTTGAGCTTTTCGCTGAACTCCGCTTCGACCTTCTCGCGTTCAGCATCGAGCGCGACTTCGAGCTCCGCGACGCGCGCCGCCAGAGACTCGCTCGTGGCACGCGCCGCTTCGAGCGCCGCTTCTCTTTGATCCGATGCGGAGATGGAGTCCGCGAGTCCGCCGTCGAGCTCCGCGATTCGTTCGTTCGACTTGTCGAGCGCCTGCTGCAGCTCGGCGACGCGCCGCTGCGCCGCGTCGTGATCCGCCGCCGCGCGGCGATGCCGCTCGCGCGCGTCGTCGAGCGATTGCTGCAGCTCGGCGATTTGCGACCGTTGCAAGTCGACCGTTCGCTCGAACTGCTCGACGTGCATCGCCCCTTCGTCGAGGCGGCGTTCGAGCTCGGCGACGCGGGCGCTGGCGTGCGCACGCTCCGTTTCCAGCTCCGCGATCTGCGCGCGCTGCGAGTTGATGGAGGCGTCGGCATTCGCGCGCGCGTCGGCGAGCTGGTGCTCGACGTCCGCGATGTGCGCGCGCTGTGTTTCGATCGACGCGTCGGCATTCGCGCGTGCGTCCGCGAGCTCGCGTTCGCGCTGCGCGAGTCGCTCCTCGAGATCGGGAATGCGATTCGTTTGTGTCTGCGCGCTCGCTAACTGCGATTCCAACTCCGCGATGTGCGCGCGCTGTGCTTCGATCGACGCTTCGGCATTCGCGCGCGCGTCCGCGAGCTCGCGTTCTCGCTGCGCCAGTCGCTCCTCGAGATCGGGGATGCGGTTCGCTTGCGTCTGCGCGTTCGCTAACTGCGATTCCAGCTCCGCGATGCGACTCGCTTGCGCGCGCGCTTCCGCAATCTCGTGCTCGCGTTGCGCGACCCGCGCTTCGGCGGCGGCGAGGCGCGAGCGCGCGTCGCTCAGATCCGTGTCCAGTTCCGAGATCTTCGCGATCTGCGCCTTCGACATCGCGCCGGATCGCGCGCGCGCATCGGCGAGGCGCGCCTCCAACTCCTCGATGCGCGCGGACGCGGACTCCTCCTCCACATGCGGCGGCAGGAGCATGCGATGACGCGTCTCGCGCAATCGAGGGGGCCGGTGCATCAGCGCGCGCGCGGCGCCGATCAAGATCGCGGCTCCGAGAGAGGCAGCGAGCGTCAACGTATCGCGCGACGGTGCGAACGTGAACGACGAGTGCACGACCAGCTCGTAGGCGAACGGGGCGACGATCGCCGCCACGATTCCGAACACGACGCCGTCGATCGCAGCGATCGCCGCAACCGCGCCGACGAAAATCCAGCGCTCGTCGAGCCGCGGCAAATACGCGGACGCTGCTCCGCCTGCGCCGCTCGCAATGAGCAGCAGCGCCGCTGCTCGCGCGGCGCGGAACTCTCTCTGCATCCGTAGAATCTTACGCGTTGCGGCGCGCTTGCGCGCGGCGCTGCATCCACGTCATCAGTGCGTACAGCGCGCCGACGACGACCGCGAATCCGATCAGCCAATGCGATTTCGCGGAGAGCACGTGGCGCAGCGCATCCGGATCCTGCATCAACGACGGCTGATCGCCGAGGACGCGATGACCGAACCAGGCCAGCGCGCCGTTGAAGACGCCGGCGCCGATGATCGTCATCACCGAGAACGTCACGAAGTTCATTTTGAACAGGCCGGCCGGAATCGAAATGAGGTGACGAATGCCGGGCAGCAGGCGCGCCACGAAAATGCCGCCGCCACCGTACTCCTCGAACCACGCGTCGGCTTTGTGCAGCCGGGCCGGCGAGAGGTGACCGTACTTGCCGTAGCGCTCGACGATCGGACGTCCGAGCTTCCACGCCACCCAGTAACTGATCGCTGAGCCGACCCACGATCCTGCAGTGGCCACGATCACGATCACCCACAAATTCATCCGCCCCTGCGAAGCCCAGTACGCGGCGGGCGGAATCACCAGCTCCGCGGGCACCGGCGCCGCCGTGCTCTCGAGAACCATGAGCACGAACACGGCTAGGTACCCGTAGTCGAGGACGAATTGCATCCACGATGCGAAGAGGTGATGGAGCATGGGCGGCGAAGTCTACGTCAGGAGGCCGAGATGAGAGCGGGCTTCTTGACCTTTCCGCGCTCGTCGGTTGGGAGGCGCTCGATGAGCTTGACGATGCGCGGCACTTTGTGTCGCGACAATCGCGCGCGGCAGAAATCGCGAACGAGCTCGCGCGTGACGTGCGGCTCGGCAACGATCGCGGCGGCGACGACTTCGCCACGCGCGCCGGCGGGCTCGCCGTAGACTTTCGCCTGGCGCACGCCGTCGATCTGCAGGATCACGTGCTCGACTTCGCGCGGGTTCACTTTCTTTCCCGCCGTATTGATCAGATCCCCCGCGCGTCCGGTGAGCACGATCTCGCCGCCCTCATCGAACTCGACGAGATCGTCGGTCACGAATGCGCTGTCGAGCGGATGAAACGTCTTCGCATCGACGAGCGTGCCGAGTGCGACCGACTTGCTGCGCACCGTGAGTCGATAGGTCGCCGGATCGACGTCGAGCGTGACGCCGTCGAGCGCAGTGCCGACGCTTCCACGCTCGACGGCGGCGCCGGCGCGGTCGTACGTGATGCCGCCGACTTCGCTGCATCCATAGAACGAGTGAATGTCGACGCCGAATCGCGTGCGGAAGCGGCGCGACGTCGACGCGAGCAGTGGCGCGCCTGCGGAGATGAACGTGCGCACCGTGTTGAATCCGCCGTCGTCTTTGGAGAGAAACGTCAGATGCTCGAACACCATCGGAATCAGCGGCGCGACCGTGCAGTGATGCCGATTCGCGAGCGTGAGCAGCGAGTGCGGCAGGTAGTCGTTCGAGACGACGACGGGCGTCCCTTGCAGCACGAGTGGGACAACGAGATTCGAGAAGCCGTAGGAGTGCGAGAACGGAATCGCGCCGAGGTTGATGTCGTCCGGGGTGATGTCCATCGTGGAGCAGATCGATTTGCAGTCCGCGACGATGTTCGCTTCGCTCCAGAGAATCGCTTTCGGTTTGCCCGTCGATCCCGAGGTCAGCTTGAGAAGGAAAGCAGAAGGCAGAAGGGAGAAGGCAGAAGTTTCTGCATTCTGCATTCTGCCTTCTGCATTCAGCCCGCCGCTGTTCAGAAGCGCTCGAATTTCAAACTGCTTCAGGACTGCCGCGACTTCGGCTGCAGTGGCGTCGCGATCGATCGGCGCGAAGACGAGCTTCGACTTCAGCGCCGCGAGAAACGCCGCAACGAAGTCGACGCCGTTCGGCAGTTGCACCGCGAGCACCTCGCGCTCGCGCAGTTTCGCTTCGGCGAAACGCGCGGCGAGCTCCTCCGCGCGCACGAGCAACTCCGCGCGCGTGATGACGCGTCCGCTCTCGCCGTCGATCAATGCGGCGGCGTCGGGCCGATCCGCCGTGAGGGTCAGGAACCGTTTGAACAAGTCCGAACTAACTATCACATAATCCGGAGTGGCATGCACGACGTGATCATCATCGGCGGCGGACCCGCCGGCTCGACGGCAGCAACCCTCCTCGCTCAGCACGGACGCTCCGTGCTCCTCTTCGAACGCGAACGATTCCCGCGATTTCAGATCGGCGAATCGATGCTCCCTTACTCGAACGACATCTTTCGGCGCATCGGCGTCTACGACAAATTGCTGAACGCCGATTTCTTTCCGAAGTACGGCGGCGCATTCGTCACCGCCGACGGAAAGTCGCACACCGTCTTTCGCTTCGATCGCGATCTGGACGACGGCTACAAGCGCTCGTTTCAAGTCGAGCGCGCGCGATTCGACCAACTTCTCCTCGATCACTCGCGCGAGAACGGCGCGGAAGTGCAGGAGGAGATGCCGGTCTCGCGTGTCGACCTCACCGACGGCTCCAAGGTGATCGTCGAGACGGCCAACGGCGCGCAGCATGAAGCGCGATTCGTCATCGACGCCAGCGGTCACGGCGCGCTGCTCGCGCACGCGACCGGCCGCCGCACGCCGGTGAACGCGCTCAAGAAAATCGCGTACTTCGCACACTACAAAGGGGTGACGCGGCCGGAAGGACGCGACGGCTGCAACATCGTCATCGTCGTTCTTCGCAACGCCTGGTTCTGGATGATTCCGCTGAGCGAAGAGAAGACGAGCGTCGGACTGGTGATCGAGCGCGATCACGCCATGACGTCGGGACTGTCGCCGGAAGAGATGCTCGAACGGACGATCGCCGCGACGCCGTACGTGCTCGACCGCATGCAGAACGCGGAGCGGACGACGCACGTCTATACGCGCAAGGATTTCTCGTATCGCGTGTCGCAGATCGTCGGCGAAAACTTCGCGCTCGTCGGCGACGCGGCCGGATTTCTCGACCCGATCTTCTCGACCGGCGTGATGATCGCGATGACGTCGGCGTCGCGAGTCGCCGACGCCGTGATCGAGAAGCTCGATCGCGGATCGATGCGCGCGTTGAATGCGTATCAGACGAAGACGCAGACGGCCATCGATCGCTATCTCCGCTTCATCGAGAACTTCTATCGCCGCGAGTTTCTGGAGATGCTCCTCCACCCCGAGCCGCATCGCCTCATGTACATGGCCATCATCCGCGTCCTCGGCGGCAACGTCTTCTCCTCGCGCTTCGACCGCACGCTGCTCAACCTCTTCTTCGGATTGGTGCGGCTACAGAAGCGCTTCCGCTTCGCGCCGCCGATCGAGTGGGAATCACTGCCTGCACCGGCGAGTGTGTGACAATCTAATCGTCCTATGGAAACCGACCTTCGACGAAAACTGAAAGAGCTGCTGATCGAACGCCTCAAGTTCGAAGACATGACGCCGGACGACATTCCCGACGACGAACCGCTCTTCGCCGGCGGCCTAGGCCTCGACTCGATCGACGCCCTCGAGATCGTAGTGATGCTGGAGAGCGAGTTCGGAATCAAGATCAAAAACGAGACATCCGCACGCGAGAACTTTCGTTCCGTCGCTTCGTTAGCGGATTTTGTCGAGCAGCGCTTGAACGTTGCTGCTCAGGACTGAGGACTGAGGACTGAGTTGGCCGACGCGAAGCGACTCAGTCCTGAACATTGGCTGCGTTCGCTTCCGCATCAAATTCCGTTTCGTGCAGCGTCGGCATTCCGGCGCCGCGATGACAAGACGATCGAAGGCGCGTTCCTCTGCACCGCGAACGATCTCGCGACCAGCGAGATCATGCTCGTCGAAGCGATGGCGCAGTTTGCCGGCGGCATGGTGTTCGAGCAGCAGGGATTCGTCAGCGGCATCGACGACTGTGCGGTATCACGCGCGATCGAAGCCGGCGACGTCGTCGACATCGTGATGACCCTCGACGCGTCGTTCGGCGGCACGCATCGATTCAGCGGCGTCGGCACGATCGACGGAGTAGAAGTCGTACGGGGACGGTTTTATCTGGCCGATGCGCAAGCCTGATCCGAACGTCCGCATCGCCGTCACCGGCGCCGGCATCATCTGCGCGATCGGCCGCAACAAAGAAGAAGTGTGGCGATCGATCGTCGAGTCACGCGACGGCATCGGCAAGCTCACGCGCTTTCCCGGCGAGACCTTCCCGACCGATCTCGCCGCCGAAGTCGATCGCGACCTGACGCCGATGCTGCCGATCGCGAAGCGCGACGCGAAGCGTCTCTCGCGCACCGATCTCCTCGCCGTGATCGCGGCGCGCGAAGCGCTCGAACAATCAGGCGCGCCGCGCGAGCGCGCGATCGTCGCCACCGGAACCTCCACCGGCGGTCTCCTCGAAGGGGAGGACTATTACTTCACGCGACTGGTGCGCGGACGACGCCGCGCACCCGCGTCGCGCGTCTTGCAGCAACCGACGTCAGGGCCATCCGACGCCGTCGCGCGCGTCTTCAACCTTGGCGGCGGCGTGATCTCGAATGCGACCGCATGCGCATCCGCAGGCGCCGCGATCGGAATGGCCACCGACTACCTTCGCTCGCGACACGCCGACCTCGCCGTCGCCGGCGGCAGCGACGCGCTTTGCCGTTTGACGTACAGCGGATTCAACGTGCTGCAGGCAGTCGATCCCGCGCCATGCTCGCCCTTCGCCGCAGAACGAAAAGGCATCACCCTCGGCGAAGGCGCGGCGTATCTCGTGCTCGAGCGATTCGACGACGCCGTTGCGCGTGGCGCGACGATTCTCGCGGAGCTGCGCAGCTACGGCGCGTCGTGCGACGCGCATCATGCGACGGCGCCCGCCGAAGACGGTCGCGGCGCCGAAGCGGCGATGAAGATGGCGCTCGGCGCGGAGACTGTCGATTACGTCAACGCGCACGGAACCGGGACGCTGCTCAACGACTCCGCCGAGACGAAGGCAATCCTCTCGGCAGTCGGACCGAAGATCCCCGTCTCGTCCAGCAAGTCCTACTTCGGCCACACACTCGGCGCATCCGGCGGCGTCGAAGCGGTGATCACGGTTCTCGCGCTGCGCGCACAGCTCGCGCCGCCGACGCTGCGGCTCCACGTCGCCGCGAATGACTGCACGCTCGACTACATCCCGCACACACCGCGTCCGATGGAGATGAGAAGCGCGCTTTCGAACACGTTCGGGTTCGGTGGGAGCAATGTATCGTTGCTCTTCTCACTGCCCGAATGACCAAAGTCGCCATCAACGGCATCGGTGTCGTCGCGCCGGCGTCGATCGCGGACGTCGATCGATTCGACACCAGCGGCCTCTCCGCGCACAAAGCCGCGCTCGTGCGCGACTTCAATCCGCGCGACTACATCGCGCCGCTGAAGATGAGGCGCATGAACACGCTGTCGCGCTACGCGGTGAGCGCGGCGAAGAAGGCGATCGACGACTTCGGCAAGGAGCTGCCGCGTGAGACAGGCGTCGCGATCGGCACCGCATTCGGTCCGGTACAAACATCCGTCGACTACATGCGCGAGTACGTCGAGAAGGGCGCCGCGCTCGCGCCGCCGCAGCTTTTCGCCGAGTCGGTCGCGAACGCTCCTGGAAGTCACATCGCCATCGAGTGGGGCTTGCGCGGCTTCAACGTCACGATCACGCAGCGCGAGTCGTCGGCGCTCGCCGCGGCGATGTACGCTTCGTCGCAACTCGTGAAAGGAAGCGTGCGCGCGGCGATGATCGGCGGCGTCGAAGAGGTCACCGAGATGGTGTACAGCGTGCTCGATCGCGTCGGCGCGCTCGACGACTCGATGCAGAACGGCATGGTGATCGGCGAGGGTAGCGCGATGCTGATCGCGGAGCCGGCGGAGACCGCGCGCTACGGATTCCTCGCCGGCTTCGGCATCGCGCGCGACATCACTGCAACGGTGTCGAATTGGGGCGAGGATCCGAACGCCGTCGTCACCGCGATGCGCGCCGCGATCGACGATGCGGAGCTGAACGTGAGCGACATCGATGCGATCTACGCTTCCGCCAACGGCGTGCCGCGCTGCGATGATGTCGAAGCGCGCGCGATTCAGTTGCTCTTCGGTAATCCCGTCGTCGTGAAGACGAAACATATCTTCGGCGAGTACGCGGCGGCGGGCGCGCTGCAGCTCGTCGAAGCATTGCGCTCGTCCCATCGCAATGTCCTCGTCAACTCCATCTCCGCGGGCGGCGGAATCGTCTGCGCGGTGGTGACGCGATGAAGGTCTTCGCGCTGATTCCTGCGCTGAATGCCGAGAAGTCGATCGGCGACGTCGTGCGGGATTGCAAACAGCAGATTGAGACAGTCGTCGTGATCGATGACGGCTCGACCGACCGCACCGGCGAAGTCGCGCGAACGAACGGCGCAATCGTGCTGCGCCACGGCGTGAATCAAGGCAAAGGCGCGTCGCTCAAGACGGGATTCGCATACGCGATCGAGAACAACTACGACGGCGTCATCACTCTCGACGCCGACGGCCAGCATCTCCCGAGCGAGATTCCGAAGATCCTCGCCGCCGCCGAAGAGAACGCCGGCGATCTCGTCATCGGCGGCCGCTCCCATCTCTTCGATCACATGCTCCCGCGCCGCCGCATGGCCAACCGCTTCTCCGCGTGGACGATCGCCAAAGCCGCCGGCACGCGCGTGACCGATTCGCAAAGCGGCTTCCGCTTCTATTCGACGAAGTTGCTGCGCGCGATCAAGCTTCACACCGACGGCTTCGACATGGAGAGCGAAGTGATCGTCCGCGCCGGCCGCGGCGGCTTCAAGATCCTCACCACGCCGATCTCCCTCGGCTTCATCGACGGCGTGTCGACGAGCCACTACAAGCCGCTGAAAGACACGCTTCGCATCGCGTGGACGGTGTTTCGGGCGCGGTTGTTTTGGTGAGTGTTAGCATGATTTCGATGCGTCGCATTTCCCGGCGCCCGGAAGGCGAAGATCCCATATCGGATGCCGCAATTCTGCAGCGAACGATGAACCGTCTTCGCGGCGTCGGCTTGATTCCGCGCGGCATCTACCGCTTCCGCGATCATCAGGAGGCTGACGAGTGGATGATCAGGATGATCGCGGCTACTCACGCGCGCCTGAGCTCGAAGACCTAGTTGCGCTCTGCCGCGCGTTGAACACCGAACAAGTGCGGTATGTCCTGATCGGCGGATTCGCCGTGATTCATCGTCGATCTGATGAAGTCGGCCTGCGGCGTTGATTACGCCGAGGCATCGCGGCACGTCGAGCTACGGGATGTGACGGGCGTCTCGATTCCCGTCGCGGACAAAGAGCTGCTGATTCGCACCAAGGCGACGGCGCGCCCAAGCGATGCAGTTGACGTCAACTTCCTCCGTTTTCGCATCACCGAGGAACGTCGATAGTTACTCGAGCTCTCCCCAATCAATGGTCGTCGGCACGTTCGACTTCGCGAACAAATTCGAGAGCATCTCGCTCGGCGTATAGATGCGCGTGTCGCCGAACTCGCTCGCTCTCCGATTCTTCATCGTGAACAGCGCGCGCTGGGAGACGTAGTCGAAGTTCGCGTAGTAGTCGTCGTTCTTCTTCTGATCGAACATCGTGCGGAGGACGTCGAGCTGGCGCGTGAGGTGGTCGGTGGGATCGGTCGTCACGATCGCGCCGGTGCGCGTGAGCGTCTTCTGCTGTGGCTTCCGCGGCGCGGGATCGAGGCCGATAGCCATGCGGAGCTCGTCGAGATCGGTGAGCGCGGGTTTTGTCGCCGGCTTCTTCTTTTCGGTCTCGCGGATCAGGAGCGCAGGGATTTTGTTGCAGTTCGCGCGATGGATCGCGTCGCTGCGCGTGATCCAGCCGAGGTTCGTGACGCCGACGCGCGAGGAGACGTTGGAGGTGAGGTTGTTGATGAACGGCTTCACCGCCGTGTCGAATGAATCGTCGACGCCATTGAACAGGTTCAACACGTAGTGCACGCGGAACTCGTCGATCGTCTGCTGCACGGTGCGCGTGACGGGGTGATCGCCGAGGTTTTCGGCGAGATCGTTGGCGAAGGCATCCAGATTCTCGATCGACGAGTCATAGACGTCTTCGACGCGGTCGATCAGATCGTTGATCAGCTTCCAGAAATCGAGTCCTCCGCCGACGGTCTCGAAGAACGGCGACTCCTTGCTGAAGATCAGGCGCATTTTTCGGAAGAGGATTGCTTTGACGATGTCGGATGCGGCGAGCGTCGCGCTCGGAAGATGCGGCGTGAAGATGAGGATTCCGGAGTTGGAGAACGGCAGGAAGTCGATGACGTTCGCGTCGAGGCCGGCGCGCATGTCGAGAATGACGTAGTCGGCGTCGAGCGTGTTGATGGCGGCGATCAGCTTCGACTTGTGCGCCGCGCCGAAATTCGTGATCTCGTCGATGAGATGCAGCGGTCCGGCGACGAAGCCGAAGTTGGGATATTCGCGCTTCGGATCGAGCCGTTCGCCGAGTGCGGAGACGCAGTGGTTGAGCGGCTCGTTGCGTCGGAAGAAGTGATAGAGATCGCGCTCGATCGGCGTGTCGATGGCGTTGCGGATCGCGGACGTGCCGGTATCGAGATCGACGAGAATCGTTTTGCCGTGGCGCGAGAGCGCGAGCGCGAAATTGATCGCGAACGTCGTCTTCCCCACGCCCCCTTTGCCCGACGAGATCGGGATGATCCGCTTGATGGCCACCGGTCACGATCGAGTCTAACACCGCGATTCGGGGGCATGAGGGAAGGGGCATGAGGCATGGGAGGAGGGAGATGGGAGATTGAATTTCGAATTTCGAAGTTCGAATTGAGAATGAAGAGGATGGTCGTCTCCTGCCTTCTTCATTCTCAGTTCTTAATTCGAAATTCGAAATTCAATCCCCCTCCTCCCATGCCTCACCTCCCATGCCCCATGCCCCTTGTCCCCATGCCTGCTAGAATCCCGCTCGGTGCAACCGTCCCTCTTCCGAAAATTCTCGCTGTTCGCTGAGCTCGACGATCGCGAGATCGCGTCGATCGCCGCTGTGGCGAAGACGCGCCGCTATGCGAAAGACGACGTCGTCTTTCACGCCGACGAAAGCGGCGACGTCTTTTGCGTGATCAAAGAGGGGCAAGTCAAGATCACGATGATCTCGCCGGAAGGGAAAGAGATCATCCTGTCGATGCTCGGGCCGGGCGATTTCTTCGGCGAGATGTCGCTGCTCGACAACGAGCCGCGCTCCGCCACCGTCGTCGCCACCGAGCCGCTCGAAGTCATCACCATCTGGCGCAGCGATTTCCTGCAGATCCTGCAGGAGAACTTCGGGATCACGCGGAAAGTGCTCGCAGAGCTGTCGCGGCGATTGCGCAACGCCTCGAACCGCATCGAGTCGCTGGCGACGATGGACGTCTACGGCCGACTGGCGCGTTTCTTCCTCGATCTCGCCGCGGAGAGCGGGAAGCCGCTCGACAGCGGATACGTCGCGGTGACGCGGCCGACGCATCAGTCGATCGCGAACATGATCGGCACGTCGCGCGAGACCGTCTCGCGTCTGATTCACGACCTGATGAAGCAGAACCTCTTGCTGTCGGAAGGAAAGACGATCTATCTGAGGAAGACGGCGCTCGATCAGTTCCGTGCCGAGGTCTAGTTGCTCACGGTCCCGAATCTCCTCACTCTTCTCAGGATTTTTCTCGTTCCGTTTTTCCTGGTCGCGTCGATCCGCGGCATGTACACCGCCGCGTTCGTGATCTTCGCGTCCGCCGCGGTCACGGACGTCCTCGACGGCATGATCGCGCGCCGTTTCAACCTGCGCTCGCGCCTCGGCGCGATCCTCGATCCGGCCGCCGACAAGACGATGATGATCTGCGGCTACATCTACTACACGCTCGGGCGATTGCCGGTCGTGGCCATTCCGACGTGGCTCACGTTCGTCGTCTTCATCCGCGACGTCATGATCATCACGTTCGCGTATCTGCTGTACACGCGCGTGCACGTGAAGCGTTTTCCGCCGTCGTGGTTGGGGAAAACATCGACGGTCTTGCAGGCCGGCACGCTCGGAGCGGTGATGGCGGCGAACGCATTCGCGCCGCAACTCGAGCCGTTTTGCGAGGTGTTGTTCCGCGTCGTCGTCGTCGTGACGCTGTATTCGGGTTGGGACTACTTGCGGCGCGGCGAACGGCTGCTGTACGACGGCTTGACACGCGCGATCGAACCGAAATAGTTTTCGCACCCGTTTCGTTGAGCGGGGTCCGAGCCTCCATAGCTCAATTGGTAGAGCAGCAGACTCTTAATCTGTTGGTTCCAGGTTCGAGTCCTGGTGGGGGCACCAACAAGTCAAGGCCGGTCATGCCGGCTTTTTTGTTTTAGACTGATCCTCCCGCTCGCGAAAGTGGCGGAATTGGCAGACGCGCTGGACTTAGGATCCAGTGGCCCAAAGCCGTGCGGGTTCGAGTCCCGCCTTTCGCACCAAAACATGGAGTGCTGAGGACTGAGGACTGAGGACTGAGTGAGGTGGCTCAGTCCTCAGTCCTTAGTCCTCAGTCCTCCTCAAAGAGGCACTGATGCTCCTGAACTTCACCGACGTCTCCCCAATCAAGAAAGTTGTCGAAGTGGAGATCCCCGCGGATCTCATCGAGTCCGAATCGCATCGCGTCACGACCGAGTTCGGGCGGCAGGCGAAGATTCCGGGATTCCGGCCGGGAAAGATTCCGGCGAATGTCGTGCGCACGCGATTCGCGAAAGAGATCCAGGAAGAAGTCATGAGCCGTCTTCTTCCGCGCACGTTCCGCGATGCGATCTCCGATCGCGGTGTCGAGCCGGTCGGCGAGCCGAAGCTCGAGCATCTCGATCCGTTCATCGCCGGCGCGCCGATCAAGTACAAAGCCGAATTCGAAGTGAAGCCGTCGATCGACCTCGGCGAGTATCGCGGCATCGAAGTCGACGAGCCGAAGATCGAAGTCACCGAGACCGACGTCGAGTCGATGATCGAGCGCTTGCGCGATCAAGCCAGCGCGTATCGTCCCGAGACCGAGCGCGGACTCGAAGAGGGCGACTTCGCGGTGATCGAGATGACGTCCACTCCCGTCGATGGCGGCGAGACGAAACAAGACTCCGGCCACTTCCGCCTCGGCGATGAAGCGATGCCGGAGCTGCAGGAAGCGCTGCGCGGAAAGAAAGCAGGCGAGTCGGGGACGTTCGAGAAGACGTGGCCCGAAGACGCGCAGAACGAGGAGTGGCGCGGCAAGGCGGTGCGTCACGAAGCGACGCTCAAAGAGATTCGCGTGCAAGAGAAGCCCGAAGTGAATGACGACTTCGCGAAGAGCGTCGGCACCGGATGGGAGACCGTCGAGCAGATGCGCGAGCAGATCACGGGCGACATTCGCCGGCATCGCGAGCTCGAAGCGCTGCGCGCGAAGCGGAATCAGATCGGCGAGAAGCTCGTCGACATGCATCACTTCGACGTGCCGGAGACGCTCGTCGAAGACGAGCTCGGGAAATCGCTCAACAACTACGCGCGCTATCTCGCCTCGCAAGGCGTGAATCTCGAGCAGGCCGATCTCGACTGGCGCAAGCTCGGCGCCGAGTTCCGTCCCGAAGCGACCAAACGCGTGAAGCGCGGACTGATTCTCGAAGCGATCGGGAAGAAGGAAGGCCTCGTCGTCAGCGACGTCGAAGTCGATGCCGAGATCCGCCGCGCCGCGAACGAAGGTAACCGCGAGTTCGCCGATGTGAAACATCGCTTGAAACACGACGGGGGATATGAAGCGTTGCGCGCGTCGTTGCTGCAGGAGAAGGCGCTCGAGCTCGTGCTGAAGGAAGCGCAATCGAAGTGAAAGGACTGAGGACTGAGGACTGAGAGGGGCCCCTTTCACCTCAGTCCTCAGTCCTCAGCACTAGCCGTTCGGTTAGGCGCCGCAGCAGAATTCGCCGCTACACTTACCGACGAAGGAGAACACATGGTGCTCATCCCGATGGTCGTTGAGCAGACGTCGCGCGGCGAGCGCGCTTACGACATCTACTCGCGGCTGTTGAAAGACAACGTCATCTTCATCGGCCAGGCGATCGACGACAACGTCGCCAACCTCGTCATCGCGCAGCTCCTCTTCCTCGAAGCGGAGAATCCGGAGAAGGACATCTCCATCTACATCAACTCGCCGGGCGGCGTCGTCACTGCGGGGTTCGCGATCTACGACACCATGCAGTACGTCAAGCCCGACATCTCCACCATCTGTCTCGGCCAAGCCGCGTCGTTCGCCGCGGTTCTGCTCGCCGCGGGAACCAAGGGGAAACGCTACGCGCTGCCGAACTCACGCGTGCTGCTGCATCAGCCGTGGTTGCAGGGACTGGGCGGTCAGGCGTCCGACATCGACATCCATGCGCGCGACATCATGCGGATGAAACGGCGCATCAGCGAGATTCTGGCGAATCACTGCGGACAGCCGCTCGACAAGATCGACAAGGACACCGATCGCGATTTCATCCTCATCGCTGATGACGCGAAAAACTACGGCGTCGTCGATCAGGTAATCGCGAAACGCGAATGAACACGCTGACACGCCGCAACGAGTTGAACGCACATATGGAATGCACTCTGCGGCGTGTCAGTTGACTTGATGACAGCTCAGGGCCAACATTCTCTGAGCAACCACGGAAAAAGGATCCAATCGGCATGTCGAAGAAGGGGAACAGCGGCGACGTCCTCCGTTGTAGCTTCTGTAATAAGTCACAGCGCGACGTAAAGAAGTTGATCGCCGGACCCACCGTCTACATTTGCGACGAGTGCGTCGACATCTGCCTCGACATCATCGCTGAAGACCGCAAAGACGAGCCGGGCACGCTCGAAGGCGCCGGCCACCTTCCGAAGCCGAAAGAGATCAAAGAATTTCTCGATCTCTACGTGATCGGGCAGGAACGGGCGAAGAAGAAGCTCGCCGTCGCCGTCTACAACCACTACAAGCGGATCGACTACCACTCGCGCAACGCGCGTCAGGACGTCGAGCTGCAGAAGTCGAACATCCTGCTCATCGGTCCGACGGGAACGGGCAAGACGCTGCTGGCGCAGACGCTCGCGCGCATGCTCAGCGTGCCGTTCACGATCGTCGACGCCACGACGCTCACCGAGGCCGGCTATGTCGGTGAGGACGTCGAGAACATCATCCTCAAGCTCTATCAGGCGGCCGGCAACGACAAAGAGAAAACGCAGCGCGGCATCGTCTACATCGACGAGGTCGACAAGATCTGCCGCAAGGGCGACAACCCGTCGATCACCCGCGACGTCAGCGGCGAAGGGGTGCAGCAGGCGCTGCTGAAGATTCTCGAAGGCACCGTCGCCAACGTTCCGCCGCAGGGTGGACGCAAGCATCCGCACCAGGAATTCATCCAGATCGACACGACGAACATCCTCTTCATCTGCGGCGGCGCGTTCGTCGGCCTCGACGGTGTGATCGAGCGCAGGCTCTCGCAGACGTCGATGGGATTCGGCGCGAAGATCGCCACGAAAAAAGAACGGAAGACCGGCGAGATCCTCGCCCAGGTTCATCCCGAAGACCTCATCCGGTTCGGCCTCATCCCCGAGTTTGTCGGCCGTCTGCCCGTCGTGGCGACGCTCAACGAGCTCGACAAGGGCGCGCTCATCGAGATCCTGCGCGAGCCGAAGAACTCGCTCGTCCGTCAGTACCAGACGATCATGGGCTTCGAGAACGTCGAGCTTCGCTTCACCGACGATGCCCTCGAGGCGATCGCCGAGGAGGCGCTGAAGCGGAACGTCGGCGCGCGTGGACTGAAGATCATCATCGAAGAGCTGATGCTCGAGATCATGTACACGATCCCGTCGCAGAACGCGATCAGCGAGTGCGTGATCACGAGAGAAGTCGTGGACAATCGCAGCCAGCCGATCACTCTGTACAAGAAGGCGGGCTAGCAGGAATACGACGCTGATCGATTTGTTGGGCCGCCTGTGTGCGGCCCTAGTCTTATGGTGGATGTGAGCGTTTCGCGAATCGGTTAGAACTCAAAATCTATGTCAGACAAATTGAACCTTCCGCTCGTCCCTCTGCGCGACATGGTCGTGTTCCCTTCGATGATGGCGCCGTTCGTCGTCGGACGCCGCGCCTCGATCCTCGCGCTCGAAGCCACCCTCAGCACGACGGACAAGCGGATTTTCCTCGCCACTCAGAGAGACCCGAAGGTCGACGACCCGTCGATGGACGAGATCTATCGCATCGGCGTCATCGCCACCGTCGTTCAGAACCTCAAGCTTCCGAACCAGAACGTGAAGGTGATGGTCGAAGGCCTCGCGCGCGGTGAGATCGTCGCGGCGCAGGAGACCGGCGGCTACGTCACCGTCATCGTGCGCGAGCTCGAGGCGAAGCATCCGGTCACGCCCGAAGTCTCCCAGTACATGCAGAAGCTCGTCGAGATCTTCGAGCAGTACGCGAAAATGTCGCACCACCTCGCCTTCGAAGGCGTGATGTCGACGCTCAAGCTCGACGATCCCGACAAGTTCGCCGACACGCTGGCGTCGCATCTTCTGATCACCACGCTGGAGAAGCAGCAGCTCCTCGAGACCGGCTCGCCCTACGAGCGCTTGCAGAAGCTGCAGGACTTCCTCGAGATCGAGATCGAGAAGATCAACATCGACAAGCGCATCAACTCCAAAGTCAAGAAGCAGATGGAGCGCGCCCAGAAGGAGTACTACCTCAACGAGAAGATCAAGGCGATCCACCACGAGCTGGGACGCAAAGACGATCGAAGCGATGAGATCGAAGAGCTCCGCCAGAAGATCGAAGAAGCGGGCATGCCGAAGGAGACGAAAGAGAAGGCTCTGCAAGAGCTGAAGCGTCTCGAGGCCATGCCGGGCGTCAGCGCCGAAGCGACCGTCTCGCGAAACTACATCGAGTGGCTCGTGTCGGTGCCTTGGAAGAAGTCGTCGAAAGAGATCAAGGACATCGAGCTCGCCGAGCAGATCCTCAACGAGGATCACTACGGACTCGAGAAGATCAAAGAGCGCATCCTCGAATTTCTCGCGGTGCGCCAGCTCATCAAGCAGCCGAAGGGAACGATCCTCTGCTTCGTCGGACCTCCGGGCGTCGGCAAGACCTCGCTGGCGAAGTCGATCGCAAGAGCAACCGGCCGCAAGTTCGTGCGCCTCTCGCTGGGCGGCGTGCGCGATGAAGCGGAGATCCGCGGACATCGCCGCACCTACATCGGCGCGTTCCCCGGTCAGATCATTCAGCGGATGAAGAAGGCGGGCACGATCAATCCCGTGTTCCTCCTCGACGAAGTCGACAAGATGTCGATGGACTTCCGCGGCGATCCGTCGGCGGCGCTGCTCGAAGTGCTCGATCCGGAGCAGAACAATCAATTCACCGATCACTACCTCGACGTCGAATACGACCTGTCGAAGGTGATGTTCATCGCCACCGCGAACGTGACGCACACGATTCCGGCGCCGCTGAAAGATCGCATGGAGATCATCCAGCTCTCCGGCTACACGCATCTGGAGAAGCTCGCCATCGGACGGCAGTTCCTGATTCCGAAGCAGAAGACGGAGCAAGGCCTCGAAGAAGCGAAGATCGGGTTCGAAGACTCGGCGCTCGAAGAGCTCATCGACTCGTACACGCGCGAAGCGGGCGTGCGCAATCTGGAGCGCGAAGTCGGCAGCGTGCTGCGCAAAGTGGCGCGTCAGGTGCTGACGCACGGACCCGAGTACCAGGTCACGATCGATCGCATCAAAGTCCGCGAGCTGCTGGGCAAAGCGAAGTTCCGCTCGCAGCAGATTCACGACAAGAGCGAGATCGGACTGGCCACCGGTCTGGCGTGGACGGAAGTCGGCGGCGAGATTCTGTCGACCGAAGTCGCGCTCTCGCGCGGCAAGGGCAATCTCACGCTCACCGGCAAGCTCGGCGACGTGATGCAGGAGTCGGCGCGCGCAGCGTTGTCGTACGTCCGCTCACGCGCGGAGATGTTCGGTCTCGATCCCGACTTCCACGCGAGCCTCGACATTCACATTCACGTCCCAGAAGGGGCGATTCCGAAAGACGGCCCGAGCGCCGGCATCACCATGGCCACCGCGCTGCTGTCGTCCGTGACGAAGATCCCGGTGCACCGCGACATCGCCATGACCGGCGAGATCACTTTGCGTGGCAAAGTGCTTCCGGTGGGCGGCGTGAAAGACAAGATCCTCGCCGCCGTCCGCGCCGGCATCAGCCGGATCATCCTGCCCGCCGACAACGAGCGCGATCTCGAAGAGATCCCGGCCGACGTCCGCGAGAAGATGGAGTTCCATCTCGTCGAGTCGATGGACGACGTGATCCCCGTCGCCCTCGACGGCACGATCGTGCCGTTCAAGAAGCTGGCGGATGAGAAAGTTGTTAGTGAACCGCCATTAACTCATTAACGAGTGCTGAGGACTGAGTGCTGAGTGCTGAGTGACGCTTCGCGTCGGCCGCACTCAGCACTCAGCACTTTCGACTCAGCACTTGACGCTTTCCTCAGAATACCTGCACAATCCGCATCGTTATCCACACAGCCTCGCCGTAACCACACCGCAGTTAGCGCATCCAGACAGCTTGTAACTTTCGCGACTGACCGGCAGTCGCGCTGACATCCTTGGACATCAAATCAGTCGAGTTTCATCGGGCGGCGTACCACGCCGGCGATTTTCCGCGGGACCAGCGACCGCAATTCGCCATCGTGGGACGCTCGAACGTTGGCAAGTCGAAATTGATCAATGCTGTGTTGAATCGCAAATCGATCGCCCGCGTGAGTCAGACCCCGGGGAAGACTCAGGCGGTTCAGTTTTATCTGGTCAACGAGCGCTTTTATCTCGTCGACCTCCCGGGTTACGGATACGCAAAAGTTCCGCAGAGCGTGAAGCGTACTTGGGACGAGTTGGTTCAGAGTTACGTCGAAACCAGTAACGCGCTGCGGTTGATCTTTTTATTGCTCGACGTGCGGCGTACTCCCAGCGACGAAGATCTGCAGATGCACGCGTGGTCCAAAGCCGCGCACATCGAAGAGCGGATTCTCATGACCAAAGCCGACAAGCTCTCGAACAACCAGTTGGCCCAGGCCAGGAGCGCGATCGCGAAGGAGTTGGCAATCGATCCGCATCTGCTGATCGCCACATCCGCCGTCACGAAGAAAGGAATCGAAGAGGTGCGACGCGAGATCGCGACGCATCTGTAGCGCGAGAGGAACTCATGCCACACGACAACGACAACGACAACAGCACCGCAGTGATCGACGCCGAAGCACCGGCAGCCGAAAAAACGGAGAAGCCGAAACGCGCGCCGCGCAAGAAAGCCGCGGCCGCGGTCGTCGAAGAAGCGCCGCAGCCCGTCGCCGAAGAGAAAGCGGAAGAAGCGCCCGCGCCGGCACCGGTCGTTGAAGCTGCGCCCGAAGTGCCCGCCGCGGAAGCCGCGCCGGCGACGCACAGACCGCAACAGCAGCAGGCCGCCGAGACGATCGACATTCGCGTGCTGAAGGAGATGAAGCTTCCCGATCTCTCCAAGCTCGCTAAAGACCTCAACGTCGAGAACGCGACCGGCATGCGCAAGCAGGACCTGATCTTCGCCGTCCTGCAGGCGCAGACCGAGAAGTCGGGCCTCATCTTTTCGGAAGGCGTTCTGGAATGCCTTCCGGACGGATTCGGCTTCCTCCGCGCCCCCGAGTACAACTACCTGCCCGGTCCCGACGACATCTACGTCTCGCCGTCGCAGATCCGCCGTTTCGATCTCCGCACCGGCGACACCGTCTCCGGCCAGGTCCGTCCGCCGAAAGAAGGGGAGCGTTACTTCGCGCTGATCAAAGTCGAAGCGGTCAACTTCGAGCATCCCGACGTCGCGCGCGAGAAAGTCCTCTTCGACAACCTCACGCCGCTGTATCCCGAAAACCGCATCAAGCTCGAGATCCCGAGCAACATGTCGTCGCGCGTGCTCGATCTCATCGCGCCGGTCGGCAAAGGGCAGCGCGGTCTCATCGTCGCGCCGCCGCGCACCGGCAAGACGATGATCCTGCAGGCCATCGCGAACTCGATCACGTCGAATCATCCGGAAGTCACGCTCATCGTCCTTCTCATCGACGAGCGTCCGGAAGAAGTCACCGACATGCAGCGCAGCGTGAAGGGCGAAGTCATCTCGTCGACGTTCGACGAGCCGGCCTCGCGCCACGTGCAGGTCGCCGAGATGGTCATCGAGAAAGCGAAGCGGCTCGTCGAGCACAAACGCGACGTCGTCATCCTGCTCGACTCCATCACGCGTCTCGCGCGCGCCTACAACACCGTCGTGCCGCCGTCAGGCAAAGTGCTCTCGGGCGGTGTCGACTCCAACGCGCTGCAGCGTCCGAAGCGCTTCTTCGGCTCGGCGCGTAACGTCGAAGAAGGCGGCTCGCTGACGATCATCGCCACCGCGCTGATCGACACCGGCTCGCGCATGGACGACGTCATCTTCGAAGAGTTCAAAGGCACGGGCAACCTCGAAGTTCACCTCGACCGCAAGCTCTCCGACAAGCGCGTCTTCCCCGCGATCGACATCAACAAGTCGGGCACGCGCAAAGAAGAACTGCTGTTGGAGCGCAACGAGCTCAATCGCATCTGGGTTCTGCGCAAAGTGTTCTCGCCGCTGTCGACCGTGGAATCGATGGAGCTGCTCATCGAGAAGCTGGAGAAGACGCGGACGAATAGCGAGTTCCTGAACGCGATGTCTTCAATGTAGTGATGAGTCATGAGTAACGAGTGATGAGTCGAAACTCATCACTCATCCCTCGTCACTCATTACTGGTGCGCGGACAAGAACGTTTCGGGCTTACTGAACGTCTTCGCCATGCCCAGCCCCCGCTTCACGTTCTTGATCGACACCTTGCCGCTCGCCACTGCGGCGCCGAGCGACAGGTACGTTCGCACTTTGCCGCGCTCGCGGTAGCGCACGTCGAGGGCGTGCCGCCAGAGGCGTGAGTACTCCTCGTAAAAGTCCTCGAGCGGGAGCTTCGTCGGCAGCACGGTGTGGACGATGTCGTACATCTCCCACTGATGTGTCGTCACGTTGTTCTTCGCGCTGTCCCACAAATCGGTGCCGGGAAGCGGCGTGAGAATCGAGAAGCCGCTGTTGTAGGCGCCCATCTTTTCGATCCACTCGCGAAGGCGCGTGAAGTCGTCGCGGTCCCAGCTCGGATCGACGATGAAGTTCGGCGTGAAGCCGACGCCGAGCTGCTTGAGGATCTCGATCGCCTGCACGTTGTTGCACGCCTTGTTCTTCTTGTTCACGGCGGCGAGGCCTTCGTCGGTGACGGATTCGAGCCCGAGGAAGATGGCCAGACGGCCGCAGTCCTTCCACATCTCGATGAGATGGGGAAACTTCACGATGATGTCGGTGCGCGTCTGCACGGTGAAGAACTTCTTGATACCTGCGGCCTTGATCGCCTTGGCCATCTCTTCGCCGCGCTTCACGTTCATCCAGAAGATGTCGTCGGTGATGAAGATCGCGTCCGCTTTGATGTCGCGCAGCTCTTCGACGACGCGTTGCGGCGACTTCTCGCGAAACGTCGACTCGTGAAACTTCCAGACCGAGCAGAAGTTGCATTTGAACGGGCAGCCGCGCGCCGTTTCCATCAGCGCCATCGGCTTGTGGAAGTTGATGTAGTAGTGATCGGCGTAGCGCTCGATGAGATGCCGCGCCGGGCGCGGATAGTTATCGAGATTCGGACGGGCGTCGGCCGGCCCGCTGTAGAACCACTGATCGTTGTGCACGAACTCGACGCCGCGAATCTTGCGCAGATCGCCGCCGTCGCGCAGCGCGTTGACAAGCGGGGGCATGACCTCTTCGCCGTCGCCGACGGCCACCGCGTCGATGCCCGACTGCTTGAAGAACTCCGGATCGCGCGACGCGTCGTGTCCGCCGATGACGATGAAGACGCGCGGCATCTCGCGCTTGATGGTTCGCGCGAGGCGAATTGTGCGGTTCCGCTCCGTCGTGAAGTTGCATTGCAGGCCGACGACGTCGGGATCGAACGCCCGGCAGGCGGCTAGCCCCGCCTCTTCGCCGTCGATGCGAAGATCGTAGACGGCGCACTCGTGCCCGTCCGCTTCGAGGCACGCCGCGACGCAGATCGGCCCCAGCGGCTCGACGAAGGTGAGCATCTCCAGCCCGAGGATCCCGCCGATGGGCGGCTTGATGAATGCGATTTTCATGGTCGGTGAAACGATAACGGCTATCCTCGGTGTTGTCATCCCATGCAAAGGACTGAGGACTGAGGACTGAGGTAAAAGGGGTTCCCCCTCAGTCCTCAGTCCACAGTCCTCAGTCCTCAAAGAGAAATGGCTAAACGCTCTCGCATCAAAGACTTCTTCTGGCGCCACGCCGCCGGCCTCGCTTTTTCGGTCATGGTCGTGTTCGTCGCCTTCCTCGGCTTCGTCGGCTACACGTACATCGTCATCACGAAGAAATTCGAGTCTTCGCGGCGGTGGGACCTTCCGAGCCGCGTCTACTCCGATGCGACACCGATCGTTCCCGGCATGACGCTGCCGCGCACGTTGCTCGAGCCGAAGCTCAATCACGTCGGCTATCACGAGGTGAAAGCGCGCGTGGCCACGCCGGGGGAGTATCACTACGACGGCAGCAACCTCGAGATCTACCTGCAGAACTTCGAGTATCCCGACATCGAGTTTCGCGCGATGCCGGTCGTCGTCGAGTTTCAAGGAGCGGAAGTGCGCGCCGTGCATCGGCTCGATGACAACGTCGCGTTGCGCGGCGTGCGCATCGAGCCCGAGCTGATCACGTCCATCTACAACAACGAGATGGAAGACCGCTTGCCGGTGGCGCTCTCCGCGGTGCCGCCGGTGCTGATCGATGCCATCGTCTCCGTCGAAGACAAGAGCTTCTTCGTGCACAAAGGGATTTCGATCCGCGGATCGCTCGGCGCGCTAGTCGCCGACCTCAAAGCGGGGAAGATCGTTCGCGGCGGCTCGACGCTCACGCAGCAGCTCGTGAAGAACTACTACCTGAATCAGGAGCGCAGTTGGCCGCGCAAGATCCAGGAGATCCTGATGGCGGTTCTCCTCGAGATCCGCGAGACGAAGCCGGCCATCCTCGAGGCCTATCTCAACGAGATCTACCTCGGACAAAACGGCGCCGTGCAAATCCTCGGCGTCGAGCAGGCCTCGCAGGTCTACTTCGGAAAGCACGTCACGTATCTGACATTGCCCGAAGCGGCGACGCTGGCCGGCATGATCCATTCGCCGAACGTGCTGTCGCCGCTGCGATATCCGGAGCGTGCACGCGCGCGCCGCGACGTCGTCCTCGGCCTGATGCGCGATCAGGCCAAGATCAAGCCCGAGGAGTACGCGGCGGCGGTCAACTCGCCGTTCACGATCACGCGGTTTCCGAAGACGTCGCGTAGCGCGCCGTTCTTCGTCGATCTCGTGATGAAGCAACTTCGCGAGACCTATCCCGAGACGCAGTTGAAGAGCGAGGGTCTGCGCATCTTCACGACGCTCGACATGATCATGCAGCGCTCCGCTGAGCAGGCGCTCGACAGCGGCGTGAACGACCTCACGAAAAAGTATTCGTGGATTCGCAAGTCCCAGATTCCGCTCGAAGGCGTGATGCTGACGATTCAACCGGGCACCGGCTACGTGAAGGCGCTCGTCGGCGGACGCAATTACTCGAAGACGCAGTTCAACCGCGCCATTCAAGCGAAGCGTCAACCGGGATCGCTCTTCAAGCCGTTCGTCTACGTGACGGCGATGGATCCCGCGCTCGGACAACAAGCGCTCACCGCGTCGACGGTTCTCGACGACTCGCCGATCACCGTGCGCACCGGCAACGCCGTCTGGCAGCCGCACAACTACGACAATCAATTCCACGGACCGGTCACCGTGCGCACCGCACTCGCCCGTTCGTACAACATCCCCGCCGTGCGCGCCGCGATTCGCGCGGGGATGACGAACGTGGTGAAGGAAGCGTCGGCGATCGGCATCGAGTCGCGACTCGAGCCTTATCCATCGATCTCGCTCGGCGCATTCGAAGTCACGCCGCTCGAGATCGCCTACGCCTATTCAGCATTCGCAAACCTCGGCATGAAAGCGGAGCCGATCTCGATCCTCGCCGTGGCCACTCCTGACGGCAAGCTGCTCGAGAGCCGCGAAGTGAAGATGAAGCGCGTCGCGCCAACGAGCATCTGCTACGTGATGAACGACGTCCTCAAAGACGACTTCACCTACGGCACGGCCGCCAAAGCGCGGCAGCTCGGATTCGATCGTCCGTTCGCCGGCAAGACCGGAACGACGAGCGACTATCGCGACGCCTGGTTCATCGGATATTCGCCGCGCATCCTGTCGCTGGTGTGGGTCGGATTCGATGACAATCGCAGCTTGCACCTCACCGGCGCTGACGCGTGCGTGCCGATCTGGACGCAGCACATGAATCGGATCTCCGGACTCATTCCCGACGTCGATTGGAAGCGTCCGGAAGACGTCGTCGAGCGCGAAGTCGATCCCGCGAGCGGCATGCTGGCGACGCCGTATTGTCCGCAGACGAAGAGCGAGATCTTCGTCGAAGGGACGGAGCCGACGTCCGTCTGTCCGCTGCACGCCGGCAGCGGCGAGCCGTTCTTCAACGACCGAGTGCCGTCGATGGCCGATCGCCTGCCGGAGATGATCTCTCCGCCGAACGTCGCGCAGCAGCGTCCGCAGCAGCCCGCGACGCCGGAACAGAAGGACCGGCGCGAGCGCGGCATCCGCCGGCTCTTGAAAGCGATCTTCGGCGGGCACTGATGAAAGAGGTCGTCGCGCTCATCGCATTCGCTGCGATCTTCGCGCTCGTCGGTCTCATCTTCGTCATCGCCCCGCTCAAAGGGGCGCTCGATCGCATCCGCTTTTCGCGCAACGCGACGCGAACGAAAGGCCGCGTCATCAGCGTGCGCGTGAGCGACGACCGCGAGATGTCGCTGCCGCTGATCGAGTACACGGCCTCGGATGGACGGAAGCGGCAGTTCGAGCCGCGGTACTGGACGAATCGTCCGCGGCAATTCGGCGATGAAGTTGAAATTCTTTACGATCCGTTCAAGCCGGACGACGTCCGGATTGCGTTCGAGCGCCGCGACTTCGTCGCCGGCGCGGCGTCGTTCGTCAGCGGCGCGATCGCTCTCGGACTCGGCGTGCTCGCGCTCACCGCGGGAATCCATCGTCCCGCGGAGAAGGCAAACGAACGCGTGGCCGAGAAGTTCATTGCGGCGGCGGAGCGAGGAGATGTGGCAACGGTTCGTACGATGCTCGCGAAGGATCGCGGTCTGCTCGATGCCACGAAGCTCGCGAGCAGCGAGGATGAAGGGCAAATCGTCATCGATCGTCCGTTGCATGCTGCGGCGCGCGGGCTGAGTGTCGACGTCGTCGATCTGCTTCTCGCGAGCGGCGTCAGCGCGAACGCGACGCTCGCCAACGGCAACACTGCGTTGCACGAAGTCGGATCGAAGACCACCGTCGGCGACGAGCCCGCGTCGGCCAAACGCATCGCCATCATTCGGAAGTTGCTCGCGAGGCGCGCGAACGTGAACGCGCGCGGCAACGACAAGCGCACGCCGCTGCAGGAGAACGCGCACGATCCGAACGCGGTCGAGCTGTTGATCGCCGGCGGCGCTGACGTGAACGCCGCGGATGCGAGCGGACAAACGCCGCTCAATGCCGCGCTCGCGCCGGTGTGGGACAACAGCCGCGCGGTGCGCATGCTCATCGCACACGGGGCGAACGTCAATGCCAGCGACAACGACGCGAGCACGCCGATTCTGCAAGTGCTCGGCTCGACGTGGCCGCTCGAGCACAGCATCGAAACGCTGGCGGTGTTGTGCGCGGCCGGCGCGCGCCTCGACGTTCCGCCGCCGTCGACGTTTCCGGCGGGCGCGGACCTCAACGTCCATCGCGCCATGCGAAAGTTCGTCGCGCGTGATGGCCCGTGCGGAAGACTGGCGAAGAGCCGCGCGTCGGAAGACGAGCAGACGTTCGTGGTGGCCGAGGCGACTTGCGCGGCGGGATCGAAGTGGGGATGCGGGATGGCCGGATATCTCTTGAACGTCGGCAAGGGCGTGAAAAAGGACATTTCGCGCGCCGCTGCGTATTACAAACAGGCCTGCGACGCCGGCGAAGCGACCTCGTGCGAAAACCTCGCCCGCCTTCAGCGCGATTAAACTGTGCGGCGCAAACGTTACAGAGAAACCGATGAGTGAAGCGATCCTCTCCGATCAGCCGTCTCCGCGACTCTGGTCGCGACTCCGCGACAGCTTCACGCTCTCGCTCGTGTACGTCGGCGAGATCTCCGAGCTCGGATGGCAGGTGCTGCAGCAGATGTTCCGCGGTCCGTTCGAGCGCGACGCGATCATCACGCAGTTCGAGACGGTCGGCGTGCGCTCGCTGTCGATTGTCGCTATCACCTCGCTCTTCATCGGCATGGTGCTCGCGCTGCAGACCGCGTACTCGCTCGAAGAGTTCGGCGGAAAGCTCTTCATCGGCAAAGTCGTGTCGCTCTCGCTCGTGCGCGAGCTCGCGCCGGTGATGATGTCGCTGATGGTCGGCGGCCGCGTCGGCGCCGGAATCGCCGCCGAGCTGGGAACGATGAAGGTCACCGAGCAGATCGACGCGTTGCGTGCGCTGGCGACCAATCCGGTGCGCAAGCTCGTCTTCCCGCGCGTCTTCGCGACGACGCTGATGTTCCCGCTGCTCACGCTCATCTCCTGCGCCGTCGGCATCCTCGGCGGACTCGTGATCGCCACCGGCAGCCTTCACCTCGACGCGAGCTTCTATCTTCGCAGCGTGATCGAGACCGTGAAGTACAACGACCTCAGCTCCGGCGTCGGCAAGACGTTCTTCTTCGGATTCGGAATCGGCCTCATCGCCTGCTACAACGGATTGCGAACGACCGGAGGAGCGGACGGCGTCGGCCGCGCCACGACGGTCACCGTCGTCACCGGCGCGATCACCGTTTTGATCATGGACTTCTTTCTCACTAAGCTCTTCCTTCTCGTCCTCTGATGACCGACACCACGTTCGAAGATCGCCGCGCGGAACCGCGCAACACTCCCGACCGTCGCCGGCAGGAGCGCGACGTCTTCGTCGAGTTTCGCGGCGTGCACAAAGCGTACGGTTCGAAGCGCGTGCTGCGCGGCGTCGATCTGAAGGTCTATCGCGGCGAAGTGCTCGTCATCCTCGGCGGATCGGGAACGGGAAAATCGGTGACGCTGCGACACATGCTCGGACTCGAAGCGCCTGACGCGGGGAAGGTCTTCGTCGAGGACGAAGACATCACCGAGCTGCCGGAAGAGGAGCTGTATCGCGTCCGCAAGAAATTCGGCATGCTCTTCCAGAGCGGCGCGTTGTTCGACTCGATGACCGTCTTCGAGAACATCGCCTTTCCGCTGCGCGAGCACACGGAGATGAGCGAAGAGGAGATCACCCGCGCGGTGCGCGAGAAGCTCGAGCTGGTGAATCTGCCGAACACCGCGCACCTGATGCCGGTCGATCTCTCCGGCGGCATGCGTAAACGAGTGGGTTTGGCGCGGTCGATCGTGCTCGATCCGAAGATGATCTTGTACGACGAGCCGACGACCGGACTCGATCCGATCACCGCGGCGAAGATCAACGAGATGATCATCGACCTCCAGGCAAAGCTGAACGTGACCTCGGTCGTCGTGACGCACGACATCCAGTCGGCGTTCTCGGTCGGCGACCGCATCGCCTTTCTGAATCAAGGCGTATTCGAATGGGTGGGAACGATGGACGAGGCGCGCAACGCGCCGCATCCGATCCTGCGTGACTTCTTCAAGGCGAGCGCGGTGAGCGCGGCTCAGCCAACTGTTGGATAAACGATGGCACCTACACAAAAAGAAAAATCGGTTCGCGTCGGTCTGCTGGTGATCGTCGCGCTCGCGGTGCTGATGATCTTCGTCTTCTTCATCGGCTCGGAGTCGAAGATCTTCGCCCGCAAGAACGAATACGAAGTGCGCTTCGAGAGCGTGGCCGGACTCGCCGAAGGGAATCCGGTGAAGATCTCCGGCGTCACCGTCGGCGTCGTTCGCGACATCCGCCTGCCGCGCGATCCGAAGCAGAAGGACGTCTTCATCCAGTTGATGGTGGACCGCAAATTCTCCGAGCGCATTCGCGGCGACTCGCGCGCGCGGCTGAAGAAGCTCGGACTCCTCGGCGGCGACAGCTACATCGACATCACGCCCGGCAGTCCGCGCTTCGAGGCCCTCGAGCCGGGATCGATCATTCCGGCGCAGCGCCAGACGAACGTCGATCAGCTCATCTCGTCCGGTGAAGACTTGGTCGACAACCTCGTGCAGATCTCGTATTCGATGAAGAACATCCTCGCGCGCGTCGACCGCGGCGAAGGACTCATCGGCGAGCTCACGACGGCGCCCGAGACGAAGCAGCGCATGACCGACACCTTCCTCACCACCCTCAACAAAGCGAACGCGATGCTCACGCACATCGAGAGCGGCAAGGGCGTCGTCGGCAAGCTCGTGTACGACGATCAGTACGCGGAGCAGCTCACCGCCTCGATCGGCGGCGCCGCGCACTCGCTCGAAGCGGTATCGAATAACGTGCAGAAGAGCCTCGACAGCGGCAACGGCGTGCTGCCCGCGATGCTCAACGATCCCGAAGGAAAGAAGAAGGTCTACGAGCTGATCGACAACCTGCGCGCCACGTCGGCGAATCTCGCCGAGTTCTCGACGAACATGAAGACCGGACAGGGACTCGTGCCGCGGCTGATCAACGACAAGGCGTACGGCGATCAGGCGCTCAGCGAGTTCACCCAACTCGTGCATCAGTTGAACGACACCGTGGCGAAGATCAACAACGGGCAGGGAACCGCCGGAAAGATGATCACCGATCCGTCGGTGTACGAGTCGATCAACGACATCCTCATCGGCATCAACGAGTCGAAGCTGCTGCGCTGGCTGATTCGAAACCGGCAGCAGAGCGGCATCGAGCGCAGATACAAGGAAGAGCAGAAGACTGCGCCGCCCGCGCCCGATGTGAAGACGTCGGTGACGCCGGAACAGCAGACGACGCCACCCGCGGAGGTGCCGGTCGTCACGACGACTGCGCCCGCGAAGCCGTAGGATTTTTTTCGCGCGTTAGCGCGGCTTCGCCGCGTGGGCGGACGAGGGCGTCCGCCCGTCCGATGTCCCCGTGCTACCATCCGCGCCCCGGAGGAGACCCTGTGGATATTGCAGTCATTGGAACAGGTTACGTCGGGCTCGTGACCGGCGCCGGCCTGGCCGACTTTGGCAATGACGTCGTCTGCGTCGACATCGACGAAAAGAAAATCGACGCTCTCAAAAAAGGCATCATCCCGATCTACGAGCCCGGCCTCGACACGCTCGTCTCGAAGAACGCCGAAGAGGGCCGCCTTCGCTTCACCACCGACCTCGGCAACGCCATCCAGAACGCGCGCGCGATCTTCATTGCCGTCGGCACGCCGCCGAAGCCGGACGGCTCGGCAGACCTGCGATACGTCGAACAGGTCGCCCGCTCCATCGCCGAGCACATGAATGGTCCGAAGCTCGTCATCACCAAGTCGACCGTGCCGATCGGCACCGGCCGCATGATCGAGAAAATCCTCCACGAAAACGGCAACGGCCACAAAGGATCCGTGGTCTCCAATCCCGAGTTCCTGCGTGAAGGCTCCGCGATCGAAGACTTCATGCGTCCCGATCGCGTCGTCATCGGCGCATCCGACGAAGAGTCGGTCGCGCTGATGAAGGAGATCTACGCGCCGCTGCACTCGCTCGAGATCCCGTTCGTCGTCACGAACGTCGAGTCGTCCGAGCTGATCAAGTACGCGGCGAATGGTTTCCTGGCCACGAAGATCACGTTCATCAACGAGATCGCGCAGATCTGCGAGCGCGTCGGCGCCGACGTGCACGACGTCGCCATCGGCATGGGTCTCGACTCGCGCATCGGTCCGAAGTTTCTGCAGGCCGGTCCCGGCTTCGGCGGCTCCTGTTTTCCGAAAGACACCTCGGCGATGGCGGACATCGCCAAGCGCAACGGCTACGAGTTCCAGATCATGGAGTCGGTCTTGCGCGTCAACGACGACATCAAGCTGCGCATGATGCAGAAGATCGTCGACGCGCTCGGCGGCGACGTCACCGGCAAGACCATCGGCATCCTCGGCCTCGCATTCAAGCCCGAGACCGACGACATGCGCGACTCGCCGACGATCCCGATCATCAAAGGACTGCAGAAACGCGGAGCGAAAGTTCGCGCGTACGATCCGCAGGCCACCGACAACGCCAAGACGATCTTCGACGACGTCGAGTACTGCGACGACGCGTATCAAACTGCGCAGGACGCCGACGCGCTCGTGATCGCCACGGAGTGGAACGAGTTCCGCGCGCTGAACCTCACGAAGATCGCGGCGGCGCTCGAGCAGCCGCTCGTCATCGATCTGCGCAACGTCTACGATCCGAAACGGATGGAGACGGGCGGCTTCCGCTACATCTGCGTCGGCCGCGCCGCCGACGTCAGGAAGAAGGAGCAGTAGTGGGGCGCGCGCTCATCACCGGCGGCGCGGGATTTCTCGGGTCGCATCTCTGCGATCTCTTTCTCGCGCGCGGGCACGAAGTCATCTGCGTCGACAACTTTCTCACCGGCTCGCCGGAGAACATCAAGCATCTCTTCGGCCGCGACGGATTCACGTTCATCAAGCACGACGTCACGACCTACATCTACGTCGAAGGTCCGGTCGATTACGTGCTGCATTTCGCGTCGCCGGCCAGTCCGATCGACTATCTCGAGAAGCCGATTCAAACGCTGAAAGTCGGCTCCCTCGGCACGCACAAGACGCTAGGACTGGCGAAGGACAAGAAGGCGCGATACCTCATCGCGTCGACGTCCGAGGTTTATGGGGATCCGCTCGTGCATCCGCAGAAAGAGGATTACTGGGGGAACGTGAACCCGGTCGGTCCGCGCGGCGTGTACGACGAAGCGAAGCGATTCGCGGAAGCGATGACGATGGCGTATCACCGCTATCACGGTGTGGAGACGCGCATCGTGCGGATCTTCAACACGTACGGCGAGCGGATGCGTCTCAACGACGGCCGCGTCGTTCCGGCGTTCATCTCGCAGGCGCTGCGCAACGAGCCGCTGACGGTGTTCGGCGACGGCTCGCAGACGCGCTCGTTCTGCTACGTCTCCGACCTCGTCGACGGCATCTACAGGCTGCTGATGTCGAACGAAGTGAATCCGACGAACATCGGCAATCCCGCGGAGATGACCGTGCTGCAATTCGCAGAGACGATCAAGCGCCTCGTCGGCACGACTGCGCCGATCGACTTCCGCCCGCTCCCGGTCGACGATCCGAAAATTCGCCGCCCCGACATTACCAAGGCGCGCACGATCCTCGACTGGGAGCCGCGCGTGCCATTGGAAGAAGGATTGCAGCGCACGATCGAGTATTTTCGCCGCGTGGTTTGAGCTCGTTCGCCGTCCAGTGGAGGATGGGCACCCTCGCCTGTCCCTCGCGCGCCAAAGGTGGACAGGCGAGGGCGCCTATCCTCCACTGGAAGCGAGCGATAGACTGATCACGATGACTTCTGCACGCACATGGGCGCGCGAGTGGCGCGTCGTTCTCGAATGGTTCGCCGGCTTCTGCGCGACGCTCTTCTTTCATCAGCCGGTGTTGTGGATTCTGCATCGCGCCGGCATGTCGCCGCGCGCTCCTTACAACATGGCGCCGGTGCCGCCGTTCGGCGTGCCGTCGGTGATCTCGCTCGCGTTCTGGGGCGGAGTGTGGGGAATCATCATGATTCCCGCACTCTCACGCATCAAAAGCGACGGCCTCTGGTACCTGGCCGCGATCATCTTCGGCGCGATTGCGCCGACGCTCGTCGCAGGATTGGTGGTCGCGCCGTTGAAGCATCAGCCGATTCCGCACTCCCTCTCGATGTTCACACTCGGCCTCCTCGTCAACGGCGCGTGGGGATTGGGGACCGCGCTGCTGTTCCGCTTCGTCGCGCGCTCGAAGTGAGCGCCTAGCCGCCCATGTCGTCCGCAGACGGACCGTAGACCGACGGCACTTTGCCGCCCATGGGACGGATGTACGCGGTGAGCTGTCCGCGGTGATGAATCATGTCGAAGAGGTAGCCCCAGCAGAGCTCCTGCGTGCTGCCGGCCCATACCGACTGTCCGCCCATGCGGAAGTCGCCGGGCGCTTTCCACTTGGCGTCGTCGATCGCGGAGAGGCGCGTCTTCAGCGCGTCGACGTTCTTCTCGAACGTCGCGACGATTTCGTCGAGCGCGTCGGGGCGTTTGCTCGGGACGAAGTCGATGACGCCGGTGTCGAGGAGATCGGAGAGATGTCCGGCCTCGAGCGCCAGTTGCCAGGCCAGATCGCCGGCGCTGGTGTTCTTCTCGTGGGGACGATAGTCGAGTTTGTCTTCCGGGAGAGCTTTGAGAACTTTGATGAACGCGGGCGCCTCGTGCTGAAACGACTGCGCCCAGAACTCGTGGTTGGTGGCCATCGCATCCTCCTACATTTGGTGGCGCAGAAAATAGCAAGAATGCGAATGAATGCGGGTCAACAAAAGGTGGATTCTCTCTGCATGAGAACAACAATTTACGCACTCGCTCTACTGCTTGTAGCCGCCGTCGCATCCGCCGCCGAGCCCGAAACGGTGATGATCACTTACCATCCCACGCCCGGTAGCGAAGCGAAATTGCGCGAAGTGATCGCCGACCACTGGACGACCGCAACGAAGCTCGGACTCGTCAATCCGTCGGATGACGATCGATCAGGTGACGTTGCTGCCATAACGGAGGGGCGGACGCCTTCGTCCGCCCGCGCGGCGAAAGCCGCGCTCCCGCGCGGCAGGCGGACGAGGGCGTCCGCCACTCCGAAGAGAAGCTATCGCAGAATCGTCTCTTCTCGCCGCGGACCCGTCGACACGATCGCGACCTTTGCGCCGGTCTCGTCTTCGATGAAGCGGATGTAGTCCTTCGCTTCCTGTGGCAGGTCGTCGTACGACGTCATCCCGACCGTCGAGCGTTTCCAACCCTTGAACGTCTTGTACTCTGGCTTGTAATCGTGGTGGGCGACGGCGAACGCGGGGAACGTGTTCCACCGTTCGCCGTGCACGTTGTAGCCGGTGCAGACCGGGATCTCATCGAACTCGTCGAGGACGTCGAGCTTCGTCAGCGCGATGTCGTCGATGCCGTTGATCGTCACGCTGGTGCGCAGCACGGCGAGGTCGAGCCAGCCGGTGCGGCGCGGGCGTCCCGTGACCGTGCCGAACTCGTTGCCGCGGCGGCGGAGATGTTCGCCGTGCGCGTCTTCGAGCTCGGTCGGGAATGCGCCGCCGCCGACACGCGTCGTGTACGCCTTCACCACGCCGATCACGCGATGGATGTGCTTCGGCGCGACGCCGAGTCCCGTACAGACGCCGCCGACGATCGTGCTCGACGAGGTCACGAACGGATACGTCCCGTGATCGATGTCGAGCATCGTTCCCTGCGCGCCTTCGAACATCACGCTCTTGCCGGCGCGGATCTTTTCATTGATGAGCACCGTTCCGTTCGTGATGCGGTCCGCGAGCACTTCGCCGTAGCGCGTGTACGCATCGAACAGCTCCGCCGGATCGAAGGCCGGCTTGTTGTAGACCGTCTTCAGCACCGGATTCTTTTCCGCGCACGCGAACTCGATCTTCTCGCGCAGCATGTCGGGATCGAGCAGATCGGCGACGCGGATTCCGTAGCGGCTCACCTTCGTCTCGTACGCGGGACCGATGCCGCGTCCCGTCGTTCCGATCTTCGCTTTCCCGGCCGCCTCTTCACGCGCCAGGTCGAGGGCGCGGTGATAGGGGAGGATCACGTGCGCGGAGTCGCTGATCTTGAGGTTGTCATCGATGACGACGCCGAGCGCGCGCAGGCCTTCGATCTCCTCGAGCAGAGCATCGGGATCGATGACCATGCCGTTGCCGAGGAGGCAGAGCTTGTCGCGATGGAGAATGCCGGATGGGATGAGGCGCAGCGCGAAGTGCTGATCGGCGAACTTCACCGTGTGGCCGGCGTTGTGTCCGCCTTGATAACGGGCCACGACGTCGAAGCGCTCGCAGAGCAAATCGACGATCTTCCCCTTGCCTTCGTCGCCCCATTGGGCGCCCATCACTGCTGCGTTGGCCATTTGCGGCGCGGAGCCTAGCACATCGCCGCGCACCAAACTTGCTGCTGCGATAAGATCAAAACCAGGAGCGCCGCCATGGACGTTCAGCACATTGAAGCCGCCGAGCCGAAACCGATTTACGCGCCGACTGCCGTGCCCGTCGAGCAGTTCGTCGACGGCATCCGGCGCCTCTCCGAAGGGCTGATCACCAAGCAGGCGATCTACGAGTATCTGATCACCTGGGAGATTCGCCCCGACGATCTCGAGCGCTTCAAGTTGTGGGTCCCGGACCGCCACACCCGCAACAAGATCTTCCGCAACGACAAGATCGAAGTGATGTTGATCTGCTGGCCGTCCGGAACGGTCACGCCGTTGCACACGCACAACGGGCAGCTCGGCTGGATGACGATGCTGGAAGGAAAGCTCGCCGTCGAGAACTACCACAAGGTGCGCTGCAACGCGGCGGAGAACGAGCAGGTGGTCGGCATCGACTGTCTGGCCGGCGCGAACGAGATCGAGATGCAGTTGATCAATACCGAGATCGCGGTGCCCGGCGGGCCGCTCAACACCGTCGACAAAACGCAGACGATCCACCGCATCATCAACGCCGCCGAATGGAACGAGCCCGCCGTGTCGATGCACGTCTACTCGCTGCCGATCGACTCGTGCGTCGTGTTCGACATGGACGCGCAGCGATGTTTCCGGCGTGATCTGAAATACGACAACGAATGAAAAGACAGGACTGAGGACTGAGGACTGAGGACTGAGTCAGACACGAGCTCAGTCCTCAGTCCTCAGTCCTTAGTCCTTTTGAAATTAGGACTGTTGAATGTCTTTGATATCCACGCTTTCCTCCGAGCTCGATCAGATGTCGACCGCCGGCACTCTCAAACGCGAGCTCGAACTGAAGTCTCCACAAGGTCCCGTCGTCGAGGTCGAAGGCTTCGGCGACGTCATCATGCTCACCTCCAACAACTACCTCGGGCTGGCCGATCACCCGGCCATCGAGGAAGCGGCGGAGAAAGCGGAGCGCGACTTCGGATACGGCCTCGCCTCCGTTCGATTCATCTGCGGCACGCAGACGATCCATCACCAACTCGAAAAAAAAATCGCGGAGTTCTTCGGCACCGAGGACACGATCCTCTACGGATCATGCTGGAACGCGAATGAAGGGTTGTTCCAGACGATCGCCCAGGAACAGGACGCGATCATCTCCGATGAGTTGAATCACGCGTCGATCATCGACGGCATCCGCTTGGCGAAGGCGAAGAAGGAACGCTACAAGAATCGCGACATGGCCGATCTGCGCCGCGCGTTCGAAGCGACGCGCGACGCGCGCAACAAAGTCGTCGTCACCGACGGCGTCTTCTCGATGGAAGGCTCGCTGGCGCCGCTGCCGGAGATGATCGATCTCGCGAACGAGTTCGGCGCGTTCGTCGTCGTCGACGAATCGCACGGCACCGGCGTTCTCGGCAAGACGGGACGCGGCACGGGCGAAGAGCTCGGCGTGTTCGGCAAGATCGATGCGTACACATCGACGCTCGGCAAAGCGCTCGGCGGATCGCACGGCGGATTCACGACCGGCCCGCGCGTGCTCGTCGAGTACCTGCGGCAGAAATCGCGTCCGTACCTCTTCTCGAACACGCTGCCGCCCGCGGTCGTGATGGGATCGCTGGCCGCGTTCGACATTCTCGAGAACGATCCGAGCTTCGTCGCCCGACTGCGCGACAACACGTCGTACTTTCGTTCGCAACTGACGCAGCGCGGCGTGAACGTGCGTGAAGGGATTCATCCGATCGTGCCGATTCTCATCGGCGACACGGCGAAGGCGATCTCGATGTCGGCGGAGCTGCTGAAGCGCGGCGTGTACGTGTCGGGATTCGGATATCCGGTCGTGCCGCAGGGACAGGCGCGACTGCGCTGCCAGATCAGCGCGGCGCACACGCGCGAACATCTCGACCGCGCCATCAAGGCGATCTGCGACGTCGTGCTCGGCTAAACTCAAATGCAGCGCAGCCTCACCGGCATCGAGCGCGTCACCGCAGCGCATCTCCGCGAAGGAATTGAAGCGTATCTGCGGTTCGCCAAAGGCCGCTTGTGGCGCGACGCGTCGCATCACGAGCGGTTGCAGGCCGTAGCGACGGCGGTTCGCCGTCCCGCGCTCGATGCGATGCGCGAATCCGAGCGGCGCTATCGCGAGCAGGACGCGAAGCGCCTCTACTACCTCAGCATGGAGTTCCTGATGGGCCGCTCCCTCGGGAACAACATGATCAACCTCGGCCTCTACGAAGAAGCGCGCGCCGTCGCGTCGGAGCTCGGCGTCGACATCGACGAGCTGCAAGCGCTCGAGCCGGATGCGGCCCTCGGCAACGGCGGACTCGGACGTCTCGCCGCATGCTTCCTCGATTCGCTCGCCACGCTCGATTATCCCGGCTTCGGCTATGGCATCAATTACGAGTTCGGACTCTTCCGCCAGTCGTTCGTCAACGGCTATCAACACGAACGCCCCGATCACTGGCTCGAAGACGGATCGCCGTGGCTGATTCCGCGCATCGACGAGTCGGTCACCGTTCCCGCATACGGCCGCATCTCGCACGACCATGAGCGCGGCGGCGCGTACTCGCCGCGCTGGGTCGACTACAACGTGATCATCGGCACGCCGCACGACATGCCGATCGTCGGCTACGGCGGCAAGACCGTGAACGTACTGCGGCTCTACTCCGCACGAGCATCGGACGTGTTCGACATCGGCATCTTCAACGCCGGCGACTACATTTCCGCCGTGCAGCACAAGATCCAGAGCGAAGCGATCTCGAAGATCTTGTATCCGTCGGACAAAGTGCAATCAGGCCGCGAGCTGCGACTGCTGCAGGAGTACTTCCTCGTCGCCTGCTCGACGCGCGACATCCTCAACAAGTATCGCGCGACGCACGAGTCGCTCGAGGAGCTGCCTGACAAAGTCGCGATCCAGATGAACGACACGCATCCCGCGCTCACCGTCGCGGAGCTGATGCGCGTGTTCGTCGACGAAGACCGCTTGCCGTGGGAGACCGCGTGGGCGATCACCGTCGGAACGCTCGGCTTCACGAATCACACGCTTCTTCCCGAAGCGCTGGAGCGATGGCCGGTCGATTTGATGACGCGTGTCTTGCCGCGCCATCTGCAGATCATTCAGGAGATCAATCGACGACTCGTCGCCGAGGTGGAGCGGAGATTTCCCGGCGAGCCGGCCATGACGAAGCGCGTGTCGATCGTCGAAGGCGACGAAGTGCGGATGACGAATCTCGCCATCGTCGGAAGCCACTCCGTCAACGGCGTTGCTGCATTGCACTCGGAGCTCGTGAAGACGCGGCTCGCGCCGGACTTCTTCGAGCTCTATCCCGAGCGCTTCAACAACAAGACGAACGGTGTGACGCCGCGTCGGTGGCTGCTCGCCGCCAATCGTCCGCTGGCGGCATTGATCACCGGCGCAATCGGAGAAGGGTGGATTCGCAATCTCGACGAGCTGCGCCGGCTCGAGCACTTCGCGAACGACTCGTCGACGCTCGACAGGCTCGACGGCGTGAAGCGGCGCAACAAGGTCGCGCTCGCGCGCGTGGCCAAAGAGCTCACCGGCGTTCCGCTCGATCCGCTGTCGATGTTCGACGTGCAGGTGAAGCGGCTGCACGAATACAAGCGGCAGCTTCTCAACGCCCTGCACATCGTGCATCGCTACTGGCAGATCGTCGAAGACGGCGTCACGCCGCTCGCTCCGCGCTCGTTCATCTTCGCCGGCAAGGCGGCGCCGGGCTATTTCACGGCGAAGCTGATCATCAAGCTCATTCACTCGATCGCGGAAGTGGTGAACGCCGATCCGCGCACGCGCGACTGGCTGCGCGTCGTCTTTCTCCCTGACTATCGTGTGTCGCTGGCCGAGGCGATCATGCCGGCGGCGGAGTTGAGCGAGCAGATCTCGACTGCGGGAATGGAGGCGTCGGGCACCGGCAACATGAAGCTCGCGCTCAATGGCGCGCTGACCATCGGCACGCTCGACGGCGCGAACATCGAGATTCGCGAGGAGGTCGGCGACGAGAACATCTTCATTTTCGGATTGAAAGCGGACGAAGTCGCGGACCTTCTCGCGCGCGGCTATCATCCCGAAGAATTCCTCGGCGCGAATCGCGCCATGCGGCGCATTCTCGACTCCATGACGTCGGGACACTTCTCCCGCGGCGACAAAGATCTTTTCAAGCCGATCGTCGGCAGTCTCACCAGCCCGCGCGACATCTACGTGCATCTCGCCGATTTGCAGTCGTACATCGATGCACAGAATTTGGTCGATGCCGCGTACGTCGATCGTCCGTCGTGGCTGCGCAAGTCGATCCTCAACATCGCGCGGATGGGGAAGTTCTCATCCGATCGGACGATCCGCGAATACGCGCGCGACGTATGGAAGATCAAGCCGGCGGTGATCGGGAACTTTGCGAACGTGGCGCTGTTGGATTTGGAGTGACGCAGAACTACGCGCGCAACCCGTCCACCACCGCCGCGAACACCTTCCGCACGTCGTCGTCGCTGAACGGATTCGGTTCTCGCTGCCGTTCCGCCGTGAGGCGTTCGCGGATCATTCCTTCGGCGCAGCCGAGCATCGCGGCGGCGAGCACGTCGTCATTCATGTCGGTGCGGAACGAGCCGTCTTCCTGTCCGCGGCGGACGAGTTGATGTACGAGCTCGTAGAAGGCGAGGAAGCCTTTCGATAGCGACACCTCGTTGCCGCGGATGCGGCGTCCTTCGAACAAGAACAGAAATGCGATCTCGTGGTCGCGGCCGAATGCTTCGACGACGAGGCTGAGCACGCGGAGGATCGCTTCACGTCCGTGCTCGGAGGCGCCGATCGTCGTCGTGATGGCCTCGTTCAGCGTTCCCCAGCTTTCGTTGAAGATCGCTTCGAGGAGTCCGCTCTTGCCGCCGAAATAGCGAACGAGCTGGGACTCGGAAGTTCCTGCTTCGCGCGCGATCGCGGCCGTCGACGTTTGTTCGTAGCCGAGGCGGCTGAAGAGGGTCTTGCCGGCGGCGAGGAGGCGTCCGCGGGAAGTCTGTGTGCTGTCTCCGTCGACCGGCATGGTAGCAATACTACCGTCGCAAGCTGCGCGAGATCAATGACTTGCCGAAAGTGGTCCCTTCTTTGCTGTGCGTCCGGGCGCGTGGTAGTGCTACTGCCACCGAAAGGGACTGCAATGAAGACACGCTTTTCCGCTGTGCTGTTGTCGCTGTTTTTCGGGCTTGCCGCCCATGCGCAAGTCCTTCTCGATCCTCAGCTTCAACTGAAATTGGGAGGCGCGCAATCGCCGACGCAGCCGCTGCGCGTCGTCGTCACGTTCGACCACGCGCCGACGCTCATCGATCAGTCGCTGATCAGCAGCGTCTCCTCGCGCTTCACCATGTTGAGCGCGCTGCCGATGGCGCTCGTGCAGACGAACGCGAGCGGCGTGCAGCGACTGGCCGCGACGGCCGGCATCAAGTCGCTCTATCTCGACAAACAGCTCAAGTACTTCCTCCACGAGAGCGTACCGCTGATCGGCGCGCCGCAAGCGTGGAGCGCGTACGGCGCGGATGGACATGGCGTCGGCGTCGCCATCATCGACAGCGGCATCGACGGCACGCATCCCGATCTGCCGTATCCGCAGCACGTCGTGCAGAACGTGAAGATCATCGGCCTCGATTCCGGCGATTCGCCGACCGGCAACGGCGTCACGCAAGTCATCGAGAACCTGCCGACGTCCGATTCATCGAGCGGCCACGGCACGCACTGCGCCGGCATCGTCGCGGGACTCGGACTGGCATCGAAGACGAACAGCGCGCAAGACGTCGGCGGCCACGGCTACTTCACCGGCGTTGCGCCCGGCGCGAATCTCATCGGCGTCGGAACCGGCGATGCGATCTTCGTCTTCTACGCGCTCGAAGGCTTCGACTACGTGATGTCGCATCGCGCGCAATACAACATCAAAGTGATCTCGAACTCGTGGGGCACGTCGGCCGACCCCGGCGCGCCGTTCGACGCGAATGATCCGGTCAACGTCGCCTCGAAAGCAGCGCACGACGCCGGCATCACGGTCTGCTTCGCCGCCGGAAACGACGGTCCCGGCACCGACACGATGAATCCGTACGCCGTCGCGCCTTGGGTGATCGGCGTCGCCGCCGGAAACAAAGACGGCGCAACGCTCGCGGACTTCTCGTCGCGCGGACGCTACGACGATCCGCAGTTTCATCCGACCATCACCGCGCCCGGCGTGAACATCGTCTCGACGCGCGCGCCGAACACGGCGCTGCCGGTGCTCGGCCTCGCCGAAGGCGACACCGACATTCAGACGCAGTGGATTCCGTACTACACGACGATGAGCGGGACGTCGATGGCGACGCCGCACATGGCCGGCGTCGTCGCGCTCTTGTACTCCGTCCGGAGCGACATGACGCCCGATCTCGCCAAGCGCATCGTCGTCAACACCGCCACGCCGATGCCGCTGTACAAGGCCTACGCGTCGGGCGCGGGATACGTGAATGCGTACGCCGCCGTCGCGCAGGCGAAGGCGATCAAGAACTTCAAGTCGTACAGAGATCCGAAGACAGGCAAGACGATTCAGGTCTACGTGACCGAGCAGACGTTCGCCAACTCCGTCGGACCGGCGGTGGCGAGCTACAACCACGTCGTGGCGACGACGACGCACAGCTTCTCGATCGCGCCGGGCGCCGTGTTCCTCGACACGCAACTGGTGTGGGATCAGTTCGCGAACGATCTCGATCTCTTCATCGACAAGGACGACGGCACCGGCACGTTCGTGCAGCAGGGTGCGTCGCAGAACACGCAAGCGCTCACGCTGACCGCGCGCGAAGGAGTGGCCATCGACTACCCGGCCGCCGGCGCGTGGCAAGCGCGCGTGCAAGGTTGGTTGACGGCGCCGCAGAGCTACACGCTCACGGTGCAGCAGTACTTCCCGTTGCAATAGAGGAGTCCAATGGAGGATAGGCGCCTCGCCTGTCCCCCCGCCCGGACAGGCGAGGGCGCCTATCCTCCACGGAAAAGACGCAAAGCTGGCGCGGCGATCAGGTCCCTGCGCCGCGCTGGGAACGTAGGATCGGCGAGTGGCCGGTCCTACGTTCATCTTCGGGAAAAATGGACATCTGTCCCTCCGGTCATTGGAGGGCGACGATGGCCAAGAAGCAAAAATCGAAGAATCCCCTGGCGGTCTCAATCAACACGGACGCGAAGGCCGTTCTCTTCGCGCACAGTGTCGCGGCAACGTCCGCGGACCCGAAGAAAGACTCCATATTCAAATGCGTCGTGGCGGCGTTCGATAACGCCGGACTCACTCACATCACCAGTCTCGCCGATTCGATCGTCTGGCAGGTCATCCCCGACGGCGTGATCAAACAACTCGGTCAGTCGATTCGCAACTGCGTGACGAAGAACGTCGCCGATCCCGGCGACCTCGTCGGACCTTTCGCCGTGCTGAAAAGCCAGAACCGCGTCATGACGGTCGGCGATCTCGTCGACGGCATCGCGGAGCTCGTGTGAGGAGTGTGCGATGAGAAAGATGTTGGTATTTCTCTTCCTCGTTTTCGCCGCCGCCGGAGCTGCACACGCGGACTGTGTGCCTCAGGTTTCGTTCGACGACGGTAACACGTTCGGACAAGTCTTCGTGACCTACTGCGGGAAGAACGAAGATGTGGCGAAGGGCGATACGTTGACCATCAGCGACGATAAGAACAAGGTCATCATCACCGTCACGAAGGTCGAACTGCCATTCGGCAACACGCGCGTGGCCGGCATGGCGTCCGGCACTGCAGCACTCGACAAGGCGACGCTGGAGCAATTCAAAGAAGGCGACACCGTCACCGTTGCCAAAGGAGAGACGTCGGTGAATGCGAAAGTCGCCGTTTCGTCGCAACCGGGGAAAGTCGCGCGTTACAACTGGTCGATCGGCCCTGCCGCGAAAGAATCGAATGACGATAGCGGCGGTGGAGGGACGGGATCAGCAGCGTCGATTTCCACG